>Ga0310343_10002151_pt1 | contig 10318 bp, 10 predicted proteins | sample HC15DNA2025_MG_FD_203519 | JGI IMG/M metagenome (GOLD analysis project Ga0310343, IMG submission 203519) | Marine microbial communities from station ALOHA, North Pacific Subtropical Gyre - HC15-DNA-20-25_MG | ecosystem: Environmental > Aquatic > Marine > Oceanic | place: Pacific Ocean: North...
AATGATAACAATATAATCTTCTTCATTTTAATTAGTCCTATTTTATAGAAAATAATCTTTTAGCATTATAAGATGTGATTTTAGCAATGTCTTCAGATGAGCATCCTCTTAATTCAGCAATCTGTCGAGCTGTATGAGTAAGAAAAGCTGGCTCATTTTGTTTTCCTCTCATTGGTTCTGGAGATAAATACGGCGCATCTGTTTCAATCAAAAGGTATTCGTCAGGAATGAAAGAAACAACACTCCTAAGATCTGAAGCATTTTTAAAAGTAACGATACCACTAAAACTTATCATCATTCCTAAATTAATTAACTTTTTAGCTTCTTCTAAATCAAGGGTAAAACAATGAAGAACTCCGAGAAATCTATTTACTTTTGAAGAATATTTTTTCAGTAAATTTAAAGTATCACTAAAAGCATTCCTTGAGTGCACAATAACAGGTTTATTAAACTGATATGCCAATTCTAAATTAAGAGAGAATAATTCTATTTGTTGCTTTTTATTTTTATCAGAATGAAAATAATCCAATCCAGTTTCTCCAACTCCAACTACATATTCCGAACTTATTTGGTTCTTTAGATTATTTTCACAATATTCAAACTCACATATATCTCTATCATATCCTGCAGTAGCATAAATTATATTTGGATACTTTTGAGATAGATAGATTGATAACAAATTTGCATCATCAGATCCTCCTATCGAGATCATTTTTTGGACATTATTTTGTTCAGCATTTTTGATTATTTTATCTAAAATACCATCGTCAACAAATTTATCTAAATGAATATGACTATCGATAAACATATACTTAATAAAACGAAAAATTAGACTGTTATACGAGAAATAATTACAAGATCCTACTAATAATTATAAAAAATTAATTAAATAACCGTTTAAAATTACTTTCAATTATCATTATACGATAGTATATACGCTCACTTACTTAAGATTTTATTATTTACGAGGTTATAAAAATGGCAAGAGAATATACATTAGATAAAGTTCGAAATTTTGGAATTATGGCTCATATTGATACAGGCAAAACTACTGTTTCTGAGCGTATTCTTTATTATACAGGAAGATCTCATAAAATTGGAGAAGTTCACGATGGTGCTGCTACCATGGACTGGATGGAACAAGAACAGGAAAGAGGTATAACTATTACTTCAGCCGCTACAACCTGTGTTTGGAAAGATCACATGTTATCATTAATCGATACTCCTGGTCACGTTGACTTTACAATGGAAGTTGAACGCGCACTTCGTGTTCTCGACGGTGCAATTGCTCTTTATTGTGCGGTTGGAGGAGTTCAACCCCAATCTGAAACTGTATGGAGGCAATCAGAAAGATATAAAGTACCTAAAATTGCATTTGTTAATAAAATGGATCGAATCGGGGCTGACTTCTATTCAGTAATTGAAAATATTCATGATATGTTGGGTGCTAACGCTGTACCCGTAACAATTCCAATTGGTGCTTCTGAGGATTTTATAGGTATTATTGATTTGATAAGCATGAAAGCATTAATTTTTAAAGATGAAGTAATGGGTGCTGAATGGGATGAAACTGAAATACCATCTGAGTTAGAAGAAAAAGCTAATGAATGGAGAAATAATCTTGTTGAAAAATGCGCAGAACAAGACGAAGAATTAATGGAAAAATATTTTGACGTAGGAGATTTAACAGAAAAAGAAATATGGGCAGGTTTAAGAAAAGCTACTTGCTCTCGAGAAATTATTCCCGTTTTCTGTGGTTCTGCATATAAAAATAAGGGTGTTCAGCAGTTACTCGATGGAGTAAATATTCTCTTACCTGCGCCAAATGAAATCCCACCAATTCATTGTAGTAATGATGAGGAAAATACAAGAAAAGTTTCTGATGATGAAGGATTGTCTGCATTAGCATTTAAAATTATGTCGGATAAACATATGGGTAAATTAACTTATATTAGAATTTATTCTGGATCGCTTGAATCAGGTTCATCTATTTGGAATGCCACTCAGCAAAAAAAACAACGAGTTGGTAGACTTTTAAGAATGCATTCAAATCGACAAGAAGCTATCGATAAAGCCTATGCAGGCGATATAGTTGCAGTTGTAGGATTATCTGATACTAAAACTGGTGATACCTTATGTATCCAAGAAAAACCTATCATTCTCGAAAGTATGGATTTTCCTGACCCCGTTATCAGTATCTCTATTAAACCAGAGTCAAATGCTGACAATGAAAAACTTGGTGAAGCGCTTCATCGTTTGGCAGACGAAGATCCAACTTTTACCGTTGCATATGATCAGGAAACAAATGAAACAATTATTTCCGGAATGGGAGAGCTTCATTTAGAAATAATTGTTGATCGCTTAAAACGTGAATTTGGCGTTGTTGCTGAAGTAGGTAGACCCGAAGTAGCGTACAGAGAAACTGCAACAGCTATGTCTGATGGATTTTATAAACATGCTAAACAGTCTGGTGGTAGAGGTCAATATGGACATGTAGTAATGACACTGGAACCTCAACAGCCTGGGCATGGATTCGAATTTGTTAATGAAATTACTGGAGGACGTATTCCACAAGAATATATACCATCGTGCGAAAAAGGAGTGAAGCAAGCTTTGGAATCTGGTCCTTATGCTGGATATCCTGTTGTTGATATGCGCGTAAGACTTACAGATGGGTCTTATCATGATGTTGATTCATCCGATTTTGCTTTTCAAATTGCAGCTAGACAAGGATTTAAAGAACTATTTATGAAAGGTAAACCACAATTACTTGAACCAATAATGAAACTAGAAGTCACCACACCCGATGAATATATGGGAGCAGTTAATGGGACTATAGCCCAGCGAAGAGGGAGAGTTGATTCTATGGATGAACGTGGTGGAAACAAAATTATCCGTGGTTTTGTGCCTTTAAGTGAAATGTTTGGCTACTCAAATACTCTAAGATCTTTAACTCAAGGAAGAGCAAGTTTTTCTATGGAGTTTGAACATTATGAAGCAGTTCCATCAAATATTGCAACTGAAGTAGTTACTAAAAGAAAAGAAGAAGGAAAAATTCGATAATAAAATTTGAAAATGCACGCACTTTTATTAATAGCTCATGGTAGTAGAAGAAAAGCCTCAAACGATGAGGTTCGTAAACTATCAGAAAAAATAAGTAAAAATAACAAGGGAGAATTTGATATACTTCAATGTTCATTTTTGGAACTTGCTGAACCATTAATTCCAGACGGAATTAATTTACTTATTAAAAAAGGTGCAAAAAAAATTACTATATTTCCGTATTTCCTTGCAGTTGGACTTCATGTTGCAGAGGATATTCCTGAGGAGATTAATAAAGCTAAAAAATTATACCCGAATGTAATATTTAATACTTTGCCTCATTTAGGTGTAATTGAAGAAATGCCTAACTTAATATTAAGTCAATTTCACAAAAATTAAATAATTTAATCCTATTGACTTGTTTAATTCATTAACATACCTTTTGCACCTTCATTTAATTATTCTTATCAGGAGGTAATATTAGTGGCACAGGAAACTTGTGAAGTAAAAGTAAGACGAGGCGAAAATGTTGATCGCGCATTGCGTAGATTAAAAAAAGCTTTGGACAAAGAAGGTATTTTAAAAACAATGAGATCAAAGCGTTGTTATGAAAAACCAAGTGAAAAAAGAAAGAGAATTGCAAACTCTCGTCGAATTAGACACTAATTAACTTTTTGCATACTTCTTAAATAATTTTAAATTATCATCGATCTGTTCTGTACTATTCATACCGATAGTCATTGCATCCAAAACTTTAGAAGTTTGAGCAAATTTCATACATTTGTCTCTATCATCTGATAATTGTCCGTCCCCATAAATTTTCATTCCAATAATAAATTTTCCGTTTTTCTTACCTTGCTTTAAAACCTTTATAACCTCATCAGCAGACCCGTCACATTTTACACCGTAAGGATTTATTCTTGCTAATAACACATCTACCCAGGGTGATTCAACTGCGGTCTCCATTGCGCCATAATCATGACAAGACACACCCAATGTCTTAATTACTCCTTTTTCTTTATATTCTGATAAAACATCCATATAAGGTTTCATTGGTTCAATCCAATCTCTATCAAAGAGTAAATGAATAAGCATCATATCAATATAGTCTGTATTTAATTCCCGTAAAAAACGATCAACATCTTTTTTTACATATTGTTTTCTTTCTGAAATAGAAAGCTTCGCTGTAGCTTTAATCCATTCACTACGATGAGTTCCTTTAACTGCATCTGCCCACCAAAATTTTGTCATTAGCGCTACCTTATCTCTTGGAATGCTTCTCAACGCTTCCTTACAAAAACCATGAGTTCCATATCCATCTGCTAAATCAAAAAAATTAATTCCTCTTTCATAACACCTATGAAAAAGATCGATAGCATCCGAGTCTTCCATTAATTTTTTTCTATTTGGATTATTTTTAGCCCATCTTGCATTTTTGGTTAACCAACCAATTGTCCCTGTTCCAAATCCTAATTTAGACATTTTTATATCACACCCAGGCAATGCAACATCAAATGTTTTTTCATTCAACGGAAATGCATGTGCCGCTGTAGCTAAACCAACGGCAGGAATAATAAAATTTCTTCTATCTGTCTTCATATATATTAATTAATAAAATAGATTGCCAAATGTAAAGAGATTTAAATTAGAGAGGTTGAATAAAATCCAAATAATACACGATGCAGAAAGATAGGGACCAAATGGAATTTCATCTCTAAAAGATCTCTTTTTCATAAAAAATAAAATCTGGCTTATTATCAATGCAATTAATGAAGCGGTAAAAATACAGAAAAATATTCCTTCAATACCAACAAAAGTACCAATAGCACCTAAAAGTTTTACATCACCCATACCCATAGCATCAGTTTTCAAAATCAACTTTCCAATAATCCCAATAAACAATAATATCGAACTACCAACCAAAAAACCTTTTATCGATAAAATTAATGAATCAAAATTAATTTCACATCCATGTAATTTTGGAAATATGTAACTACATACTAAACCAAAAAAAATACCACCAATTGTAACCGTATCTGGTATCCATTTTTGTTTAATGTCAACTCCACTTCCAACAATTAGCAATGAGAAAAAAATTCCATAAATAAGAGAAAGAGGAGATAAAGAATAGGCAAATACAATACAAAGTGTAAGAACAGCTACAAATAATTCCATAAATAAATAAATCTTTGGAATCTTTACCATTTTACACCTACATTTACCGAGCAAAAGAATCCAACTTAGAATAGGGATTTTATCGAAAAAATTAATTTTATTATTGCATTCAAAACACGATGACGAAGGTAAAATAATAGATTTTCCATTTGAAACTCTAATAATACAAACGTTGAGAAAACTACCCCAGCACGCCCCAAAAATAAAAAGTAGAAAATGATAAACATCAATGTTCAAAATTTAACTTCCTAATTATAAACTTTATCGGATAAAACACTCATCATTATGTCTTGATTGGCATCATGATTAGTCCAGATTTTAAAAGCTCTTTCACCTTGAAATAAGAGCATTCCTAAACCATTTGCTATTTTTGCACCTGATATTTTAGCATTTGTCATAAAAGACGTTTCAGGATACATATAAATTAAGTCGAAAACTCTTTGATTTTCATTAAATGCTTTTTCAGGAAATAATGATTCTTCATTTTTTTTCATCCCAACTGGCGAAGCTTGAATTATTAAATCGCTATCTTTACAGCCGTCTATCTGATCATCTAAGTTTGTTGAATAGTTGATAATTATTTTCGGATTTAAATTCAATATTTCGTCTTTAAGTTTTAAAATTTTTTCTTCGTCAATATCTGCTAACCAAATACTTTTTGCTTTACTTCGAGTAGATTGCAAAGCAACAGTTCTTCCAGCCCCACCGCAACCAAGAACAAAAACATTATCATCTTCAACATTTTTACCAAAACTATAGTCTAAAGCCCTTAAAAATCCGTATCCATCAGTATTGAAACCTTTTATTTTATCATCCTCAAATAAAATTGTATTTACTGATTTAAAGAGCTGGGCGCTATCGTCAAGAAAATCTAAATGGTTATATACAATTTCCTTATGAGGTATTGTTAGGTTTATGCCTTTAAAACCAATTTTACCCATTACAGGCAATGCTTTAATAATTTCATTAGGATGTATATTTAACGCAAGATATACTCCATCATAATTTATTGCTTTCATAGAAGCGTTTTGCATTAGAGGTGAAAGCGAATGATCAATTGGATGTCCTACAACAGCAAAAAGTTTTGTTTTTGAACTGATCATTAATTATTTCCCCAAATCTAATCTATTAAGGCAACAGACAATGGCTCTTACTGCAGCTTGATCAATATTCGAATCAATTCCAACTCCATATATTTTTTTACCTTTTATTGTTTTTAACGGAACTATTGCAAGAGCTTTTGCATCGGCTCCCTTACCTACGGATTGTTCATGATAATTTTCAACGATAAATTCAAAATCCAATACTTTACGAAGAGCTCCAACAAATGCTGATATAGGACCATTACCATCTGAATTTATTTTATGAAAAACATCATTAACTTTAATATGAACTTCACCATGAATAAATGTTGGATCTTCATCATTTGGTCTTGGCCAATAACCAACTAATTCATAATTTCCAGGTGGATTAACAAAATTATTTATAAATATTTCATAAACTTCATTTGAAGAAATTTCTCGTTTAACATTTTCACTAAATATTTGAACATATTTACTTAATTCTAATTGGATATTTTTAGGTAATTCAATATCATAATCCTGCTCTAATACCCATGCAATTCCTCCTTTACCTGACTGGGAATTAATTCGAATTAATTTTTCATACTTTCTACCGATATCCATAGGATCAATATGTAAATATGGAACTTTCCAACTTTGATTAAATAATTTTGGAGCGTCGTTTAATTTTTTCATTCCTTTATTGATAGCATCTTGATGAGATCCGGAAAAAGCAGTAAATGCATATGCTCCTGAATATGGCTGTCGATAGTATATGGGCATTCCAGTCAAAGATTCCACTTTATTTGCAATAACTGGTAAATTTGAAAGATCTATACCAGTTTCAATACCTCTTGCAAAATAATTGTTAATACAAACGACAAGATCTACATTACCTGTTCTTTCACCGTGACCAAATAATGTTCCTTCAACTCTATCAGCTCCTGCCATTAAACCTAATTCCGTTGCGGCAACAGCCATACCCTGATCATTATGTGTATGAAGAGAAATAATTATTGATTCTCGATTACTAATTTTTTTACTAAATACTTCTATCATGTCAGCATATTGATTTGGAAGTAAACGCTCAACTGTTGCTGGTAAATTAAAAATTATTGGTTTAGATGGTGAAGCTTTCCCCCATGCTTCATAAACTTTATTGCAAAGATCAATCGAAAAATCTAATGAGGTATCTGTGAACTCTTCAGGAGAAAATTCGTATCTTATATCTGAGTCAGTCAATAATTCACTTAATTGCCTGATTTGATCTGTTGAAGATATAGCAGTTTCAATCAATTCACTTTTTGTTAATCCAAATACTTGTTTCATGTGTAAGTCAGAAGGAGCGATGTAAGCGTGAATAATTGCTTTTTTACAACCTTTAAAAGAGTTAATAGTTTTTTCAATTAAATGAGGCCGCATTTGAGTTAATCCCATAATGTAAACATCTTCAGGAATATGATCTTCTTCAATTAACATTCTAATAAAATCAAATTCATCTTGGCTTGCTGAAGGAAAACCCACTTCAATTTCTTTGAAACCAATTGAACAAAGTAATTTAAAATACTCTAATTTTTGCTTTGGAGTCATTGGATCTGGCAGAGCTTGATTTCCATCTCTTAAATCAACAGAACACCATGAAGGTGACTTTGTAATTATTTTATCAGGCCATTGTCGTTGAGAAAAGTTTGTAATCAATGGTGGTTTATATTTTTTAATACTCATACACTATTTCACTTAGTTAATTTTTAACTTTAGGATAAGATCCAAGAATAGTTAATGTAATACATTCTTTTTTTAAATTTTCAATTACTTTGATTAACGACTTATCATCAACATGTCCGTCTAAATCAACAAAGAAATAGTATTCCCATGCTTGATTACGACTAGGACGAGACTCTATTTTACTCAAGTTTATATTACCACTTTTGAATACTGATAAAATTCTATAAAGAGCTCCTGCTTCATGCTTTACACCCAAAACTAACGATGTTTTATCGTTTCCAGAGGAATCTCCATAATTATGACCAATTACTAAAAATCTTGTAGTATTTCCATGTATATCTTGGATATTTTCAGCTATCACATCAATTCCATACAAATCAGATGCTGCGATTCCGGCAATTGCTGCAGAATTGGATTCTTTAATTGCTAAAGTAACTGCTTTAGTTGTACTTTCAACTGCTACAAGTTCAATTTGAGGTACAAATTTTTCAATCCAATTTCTACACTGTCCAAATACTTCCTGTTTACTATATATGACCTTTAAATTATTCAATTCATAATTTGATAATAGCATAAGGGATATTGGCAGATAGATTTCAGCGCAAATTTTTAATGGTGTTTTTACAAATTGGTCAAAAGTATGAGTAACTGCACCTTCTGTTGAATTTTCAATTGGTACAACTCCATAGTCAGCAGACCGATTTTGAACATGATAAAAAACATCACTTATAGTTCCAGCGGGTACATATTTCACACTAGCACCAAACTTACCTCTTGCTGCTTGATGAGTAAATGTTGCCTCAGGTCCAAGATAGGAAATTTTCATATCTGTCTCTAATGCTAGAGCTGCTGACATTATTTCTCTATAAATAGCATGGGCTGATTCATCAGGAAGAGGGCCTTTATTTAATTTCGTGATCTTTTCAAAAACAGCCCTTTCACGTGCCGGAACATAAATTTCATCACCAGAATCTTTTTTCGTTTTTCCAATCTCTTGAACGACTTCTATTCTCTGATTTAATAATTTAATTATTTTTTCATCTAAATTATCAATTTGATTTCTGAGCTCTTCTAGATTCATGCCTGATCTCCAATTTTAATATTTTCAGAAACAATTCTCTTCAATTCATTACTATTTGGTAACTCATCAATAGAGTTTAAACCAAAATGCTCTAAAAATCTAGATGTTGTGCCAAATAACCAAGGTTTACCTGGTAATTCACTTCTTTTTAAAACTTTGACTAATTGCATCTCTATCAATTTTCGAATTACTGCATCAACAGAAACGCCTCTTACATTTTCAATCTCTGATCGCAAACAAGGTTGCCGATAAGCAATAATTGCAAGTGTTTCAAGAGCTGGCTTGGAAAGCTTCATCGTCTTATTCTTTTCCAATAGTGATCTTACAAAAGGACCACAAAAAATATTATTTTGAAATCTATATCCGCCCGCTACTTTAGTTAATTCAATACCTATAGTACTAGAAGCTAATTCATTTTCTAATAATTGTATAGATTCTTTAATTTGCTGATCATTTACTTTCGAATATTGTTTATATAAACCATCTAATATATTGCCTGTGTCATTAATTGCCTTTTTAATCTGAGAAATGCTCAATGGTTCTTTTGAGGCAAATAATAATGATCCGATGATTTGTTTTATTTCAGGAAGAATTTCAACGTCATTATTCATTACTATTCTCGCTAAGGTTTACTATTTTTTTTGTACTTTTTACAATAATTGAATCGAATGAATTATCTTGAATAGCCATAATTTCGTTTGATTTCATTAATTCCAAGATTGCAAGAAATGTACAAATAATTTCATTTCTTGAAGTCATACCACAAAATAAATCTGTCACACTTAGTTTTTTTGTTATTCGTAAAGACTCTTTAACAAAATTGATTTTCTGAGAAACTGAATATTCTTCTGCAAAGATTTCAATTAAATCTTCTTCTTTTACATTTTCAAGAGCATCGCTTAAAGCTGTTAATAAATCAAAAACATTTGCATCTTTTAAATCTATATTTGTTGAAGTACCTAACTGAGCATGTTCGCTTTCTCTAATAAAAACGTCATCCATTTTTTTTTCTAACTCTTCAAGATGATCCGCTACATCTTTAAATTTTTTATATTCGACTAATTGTTGAACTAAATCCCATCTTGGATCCTCTTCCTCTTCTTCTTCATCATTTTGTTCTGCAGATGGTAATAACATTCTACTTTTAATTAACATTAAGGTAGAGGACATAACAATAAAATCACCAGCAATATTTAGGTCTAAAATTTTCATTAAATTAAGATATTCTAAATAT
>Ga0310343_10002152_pt1 | contig 10314 bp, 6 predicted proteins | sample HC15DNA2025_MG_FD_203519 | JGI IMG/M metagenome (GOLD analysis project Ga0310343, IMG submission 203519) | Marine microbial communities from station ALOHA, North Pacific Subtropical Gyre - HC15-DNA-20-25_MG | ecosystem: Environmental > Aquatic > Marine > Oceanic | place: Pacific Ocean: North...
AAGACTCTTCCGTGAGCCGTAGTAGTCTGAGATGCCCAATTACGCCCGTCTCGACGCGCTGATCAACAGCAGCGCGGTACAGGACCAGCTGGAGGCACTGATGGAGATCCAGGCGCTCATACCGCTCGAGTGCGAGGACGACTCTTCGAAGCTCACAAGCTTTGCGAATTTTTTGCGCCTTCCGTTCGGCTCTTCGTCCGACCCGCAGGTGCTGGCGCATGCATCGCGAGCCCTCGGGCAGCTGGCGCAGCTGGGCGGGAACGAGGCGGTCGAGCCGGAGCTCAAGCGCGCGCTGCAGCGCCTGAAGGTGTGCAACCGCCTCGACTCCGCGGTGCTCGTCGTGAAGGAGCTCGCGCAGCACGCCCCCACCCTGGTCTACGTCCACGTCGCCGACGTGATCGAGCACATATGGGCGGCCATCCGCGACAGCCGCGTGCCCGTGCGCGAGGGCGCGGCGCGCGCGCTCTGCGCATGCCTGGAGCTGATGGCGGGACGCGAGAGCCGCTCGCGCGCCAAATGGTACGACCGCGTCTACGAGGAGGCACGGGCGGGCTTCGACGCGGGGTCGGTGGAGGCCGTGCACGGAGCGCTGCTCACCACCACGGAGCTGCTCGGCGAGTCCGGGGCGCCCCTGTCGGAGGCGAAGCTGCGCGACGTCTTCGACCTCGCGTGGGCGCACCGCGAGCACCGCGAGAAGCTCGTGCGCCGCGCTGTCGTCGCGCTGGTCCCCAAGCTCGCCGAGCACTGCGCGCGCTCGCCCCACGCCGGCGCGCTTTTCGTCCAGACGTACCTCTCCATGACGATCGCGCACCTCCTGAACACACTGCGGACATCCTCTTCCGACCTGCGAGAGGCCGCCTTCCTGGCCATCGGCGATACGGCGATCGCCACCTCACGCTGCCCGCGCCGAGCGCTCCTCTCCTCCGCTTCCGTCGCGAGTGGCGGCGGCCGGAGCCCCGACGCCGGCGGGCCCTCCGCCGACGCGCCGCCGCTGCCACGCTCTCCGTCGCCGAAGGCACCGAAGGCGGCGACGGCCGACGAGAAGGCGGCGAAGGGAGTCGGCTGGCTTCTGCGCGGGTACAACCGCTCGAGCGCGGCGACGCCGGCGTCACTCCGCCCACCGGTCGACTACCCGCCGCTCTCGCCCCGCTCCTCGGACGGCGATGGCGGTAGCCGCGTCGGACGCCGCTACTCGGCGTCGCACCCATTCCTTCCGTTCGTCGCCGGGGTGCTCAAAGAGGTGAGGGAGAGCCTCACGCCGTCGAAGAGGGGGCCGAGCAAGCGGGCGGCGTACTGCGCCGAGGCGATCGTGTGCGTGGCAAAGCTCGCCGAAGCGCTCGGCGAGGAGCTGGAGCCGCAGTGCGAGGACCTCTATCCGCACCTCTTCTCGCACGGCCTCTCGGAGAAGCTTCGCGCCTCGTTGGTGCTGATGGCGACGCACATACCCTCGCAGCTGCATGCGCTGCAGCGGCGCGTGCTCGATGCCGTCTGCCTCGTGCTCGCCCGCTGCCCCTTCAGCGAGTGGCAGCGCCTCTCGCCTCACGAGCGCGCTTCCGGCTGCGCCGCCGCCGCGTCTGAGTCCCACGACGATGCAGCGGTCGCGCAGCAGGTGACACTAGCCCTCCAGACCCTCGGCGCTTTCAACGAGGGCGACTGGTCGGGGCAACCCCAGGTCCTCGCTTTCGTGCACGAGTGCGCTTCTTGCTTCCTTGACTCGGATGAGGTCCGCTTCGCGCCGCGAGCACCGCCTCCTCCTCCTGCGGTCCCTCTTGTCGTTGTGGCGCCATCGCCGCCGTCGCCCCGCACAACTCCCCCCACCCCTTTCATCTGCCCTCGCCCTCCTCCTCGCACTCGCAACTCCCCGCTGATCAGGTGCACGTCCGCCGTGCTGCCGCCGAAGGGTGCTGTCGGCTACTCCTGCACGCTTCGCAGCGATCCGAGGAGGCGGAAGGTGAGGAGGGTGGCATCCCCGGGAGCGGCGGCGACGACGAGCTACCCGCGACGCTCGTTAGTGGCAGCGCTCCCTCCTCGTCCCCCGGGCGTCTGCTCCCCCCGGCAAAGTCTTGGAAGTACGCGCCTCCGCCGGGCGGCTCTGGCAGCGCGGTCTGCGACAGGCGAGCCACCAGCGTCGTGGCCTGGCCCGCCCCTGCCACGCCTCGTGGAACCGGCGGCGGCGGCGGCGCCGGACTGCGCGAGCGTCAGGCGCGCTTGTGCGCGGAAATTCTGCAGAAGGTGCTCATCGCCGGCGTGGTTGACCCGGACGGCGAGATCCGGCAGCTCGTATGGCACGCGCTTGGCACGTGCTTCGACACGCAGCTTGCGCATCCAGATGCGCTCCGCTGCATTTTCATGGCGCTGAATGACCAGATTTTCTCCATACGTCGCGCAACGATCTCGACGCTCGGCCGTCTGTGTCGCATCAACCCGGCGCACGTGATGCCGTCAATGCGTGCGATGCTCATGCAATTGCTCACGCAGCTGGAATACTCGACGAGCGCGCAGCAGCGTGAGGAGAGCGCGATGCTGCTCGCTGCGCTCATCGAGGGCGCGCAGGAGCTGATCCAGCCGCACGCCACCGCGGTACTCCAAGCTCTCCGCCCGCGCCTCGCCGACCCGTCCGCCTCGGTCGCCGCGAGTGTGCTGTCGGCGCTCGGCTGTCTCGTCCTCGTCGGGGGGGAATCGATGCGCCAACTGGCGCCGCTCCTCCTCGCGCCGGTCGTTGATGCGCTGCGGGATGAGTCCTCTCACGCGCGACGTCGCTCGGCGCTGACGGTACTTGCGCAGCTCGTGCGCGCCACCGGCGACTCGGCGGCTCCGTATGCAGAGTATCCCGAGCTGTTGCCGACATTGCTCGCGTTGCTGCGATCTGAGCGGCAGCCTGAGGCGCGCGCGGACCTGCTTCGCGCGCTCGGCGTGCTCGGGGCACTGGATCCGGTCACGCAGGCCCGGATGCGCGCCACAGCTGCTGCAGCCGCGGGAAGTGGTGACGACAGCAAGGCGGCGAACGAATCTTCGGCTCAGCCGAATCTCGCTGACCCGGAGTTTTACCACACCGCAGCAGTGAGCGCACTCACGCGCGTGCTGCGCGACCCTTCGCGCTCGAAGGAGCACCGCGAGGCGACGCAGGCGCTCATCTTCATCTGCACAACGCTGGGCGTGCGCTCCGCTCGGTACCTGCCACATGTGGTTCCGCTGGTCGCGCGCGCGATCGAAGCGGCTGACGTGCGGCTGCGCGAGTTTCTGTTGCAGCAGCTAGGTGTGGTGGTCGGCCTCGTGAAGGGCGCGATCCGGCCACACGTGCCCACGCTGCTCGCGCTCATTCGTCGGTTCTGGAAGCCTGGCCACGAGTCAAGCGAGAAGCTGCAAGGACACTGCGTCGAGCTTCTCGACCGAATCACCGTCGCGCTCGGCGGCGACTTCAAGTTCTATCTGCCCGAGCTGCTCCCGATGCTCCTCGCCGTTTTTCACGACGATCGCTCTGCTTCTCGTCTCAACACGCGCAAGGTCCGCTGCGATTGCACGAGCGAGAATTATGCGCCAGGCCACCTCGCCCTCCCCACTCGCCCCGAAGCCTGGCCTCGCGTGGCCATCCTCGCAGGTACTCAAGGTGCTCGAGGCTTTTGGCGACTCGCTGGACGACTTCTTGTACATGGTGGTGCCCGCGCTGATCCAACTGCTAGAGAGCCCGGACGCGCCTGTCGACGTGCGGAAAGACACGCTTGCGCGGCTCGGCTCGCTGTGCAACCAACACGACTTGGCGACGCTCGCCTCGCCCCTCGTGCACTCGCTCGTCTTCGTGTTGGGCCAGCCCGAGCTCTCGCGGCTGTTCCGCGACGCTGTCACGACGCTCTATTCCCTCGCGTTCCAACTCGGTGCCGACTACCTCATCTTCGCGCCGACGGTCGGCTCCGTGCTACGCCGCTCGGGCGTGCGCGACGAAAAGTACGAACGGCTCGTGCTGATGCTGACGCAAGACGAGCCGGTGCGCGCCGACCCGCTCATGGCGCCGGAGGGGCATCGACTCGCCCTCAACACGCGCCGGCGGCATTCCTCAACGGAGATTGCCGAGACGGCGGCAGTCGCCGCGATACGAGCGACCGGTGGCGGCGCGAGCGGCGATGCTGGCGTGGCCAAGCGTTTTGTCATCGACCAGCGCAAACTCGCGCGCGCGTGGGACGCACGCCACCGCGCGACGACCGAGGACTGGAGCGACTGGATGCGCGCGTTTGCTCTTGAACTGCTGCGCGAGTCTCCGTCCCAGGCGCTGCGCGCGTGCGCCGCGCTTGCTGAGCGCAATCTCGCGCTGTCGTACGAGCTGCTCAACCCGGCTTTCTTTTCGTGTTGGGAGGGGATGAGCCGCACGGCGGTGAGCGGGCAGGCGGCCGGCGAGCAGCCGCTGCCCAGTATCGAGGCGCTCGTGGCGAGCCTACAGATGGCGATGGAGTCTGAGCAGATGCCAGCACAGCTGCTGCAACGTGACGTGGCCGCCCCACATCTGATGCCACATCCGCATTTTCACGCCGCATCTACCTATCCCATCCGCATCTGACCCCGCTCTCCGTTGTGGCAGTGCTACTCAACCTCGCCGAGTTTATGGAGCGCGCGGAGCGACCGCTTGGGATTGCATGGCGGTCACTGGCCAAGCTCGCCGGCGCAGCAAACGCGTTTGCGAAAGGACTTCACTACACGGAGCACCTGCACTCGGAAGGTCACGCTGACATTGCGTCGCTCATCTCCCTCAACGGTCGGCTGGGGCAGCACGACGCCGCAAAGGGAATCCTCACGGCCGCCGAGGGCGCGCAACGTTTGCGTGGCGCGAACGCCGCCACGGACGGCGCCGAACGCACAGAATTGGGCGCACAGCCGAAGGAACTGACCTTCGACCTGCTGGCGACCAGTCCCGAGTTGGACTGGAAGCGAGCATTGCACGCGTACGAAGTCCGGCAGGAGGAACAACCCGACTCTGTCGCCATTGCGCTCGGCCGCATGCGGTGTGCCCGCCTCCCCCCCTCCCCCCTACACCACACTCCTCCTGGCCTTACCTCCCCCTCCCACCAGGTGCCTCGCGTCGCTAGGACGCTGGGCTTCGCTGTCTGCGCTCTGCGAAGAGACGCGGCGTTCCGAGCAGCTGCCCGATGAGAGGTCCTGCGTCGCAGCACACGGGGCGACCGCAGCGCTCAACCTGGCGGTTTTCGCCGCAGAACCCGCCGCCGCCGTGCCGCACTGGCGCGCGATGCGTCGGTACGTCGAGGCGATGCGCCCCGGGTCCTTCGAAGCGAGTGTCTGCTCTTCGATCCTTGCATTGCGCGCCGAGATGCTGGACCGGGCCCAAGCGCACGTCGAGGCCGCGCGCCGCGCAGTCGATGCCGAACTGACGGCTCTGGTGGAGGAGTCGTACGAGCGTGCGTACCCGATCATGGTGCGGCTGCAGCAGCTGGCTGAGCTCGAGGAGGTCATCGCGCACCGACGCTCGCCGGCAATGCAATCGACGGCCCACCTTGTGCGACTCTGGCGCTCACGGCTGCAGCGGTGCGAGGCTTCCGTCGACGTGTGGAAGCAGTTGATCCCCGTCCACACGCTTGCGGTCCCGCCGACTGAGAACTTGGAGGGGCTGCTCAAGTTCGCGCACCTGTGTCAAGACAACCAGCGACCGACACTTGCACTGCACACACTTCGCGCGTGCGGAGCGCCCGCCGACTCGCCGAGTGGCGATGCGAGTTCCGCAGCCAGCGCGTGGCTGTCATGCCCCGTGCAGGTCGCCCTTGCCTACCTTTGCCACACGTGGGATGACGGGCAGCGCGCTCCAGCTGTCGAGGGGCTGCGCACCTTCCTCGCGCTGCACGGCCGCCCGCGTGCGGGCCTACAGACTGAGGGACGCTCGGACGGGCATGTGGACCTCGCAGCCAAAGGCTGGATCCGTCTGGGGGAGTGGGAGCGGCTGCTGCTCGCGGAGGAGGGCGGCGATTTCGACGGCGTGCAGCTGCAGTCGCATTTTCAGCGTGCGACGCAGCTCGACCCATCGTCCTATCTTGGTTGGCACGCGCTCGCGATGGTCCACTTCGAGATCGCGCAGACGCGCGAGCAGAAGGCACGTCCCGTCCCTCGCTCTGCCACCTCACCCCCCGCCCTCAAACACACACGTGCAATGGACACACGCTCCCGCCGCCTGCGGGCCTCCCTCTCGACGCAGGCGCGGCTCTCCGATGTCGTCGAGGCCCAGTCGGCGGTGGCAGGCTCCGCGGTGCCAGCGATCCAGGCTTTCTTCAAATGCATCGCGCTCGGCGCTTCGGGACGCTCCCTCCAGGACATCCTGCGCCTGCTAACTCTGTGGTTCAAGCACGGCAGCGAGCCGTGCGTCGACGAGGCGATCGCCGCGGGCGTGGAGGCCATGTCTGTGGACACGTGGCTCGCAGTCACACCGCAGATCATCGCGCGGATCCACCACCCAGATCACCTGATTCGACGCGCTGTGCGAAAGCTGCTCGCGCATCTCGGCCAGGCGCACCCGCAAGGGATTGTCTACCCGCTCACCGTAGCGGCGAAGGCTCACAATCCGCTGCAGCACGAGGGCGCAAAGGAGGTGCTGGACCGCATGCGGCTCAGCTACGACACGCTTGTGCAGCACGCCGAGCTCGTGTCGGCGGAACTGATCCGGTCGTCTATCCTCTGGTCGGAGATGTGGCAGGAGGCACTCGAGGAGGCGTCGCGGATCTACTTCGGCTCTGGCCACGTCGACGAGATGCTGCGGCTGCTCGCGCCGTTGCACCGGCTCATCGAGCGCGGCCCTGAGACGCTCAGCGAAGTGACTTTTAAGCAGGCCTTCGGTGGGCACCTGCGGCAAGCGCACGAGTGGGGAGTCCGCTGCCAGCGCACGCGTGACCGAACGGACCTCAACGCAGCTTGGGACCTCTACTATCACGTCTTCCGGAAGATAAACAAGCAGGCCGCCAAGATCAACGCGCTCGAGCTCGGCACGGTCTCGCCCAGGCTGCTCGACGCGCGCGAACTCGAGGTGGCGGTGCCCGGCACGTACACGCCGTCCGAGCCCATCGTGCGCATCCGCTCGTTCGCGCCGTCGATGGTAGTCATCACGTCGAAGCAGCGCCCGCGCAAGATCTCGCTCGAAGGCGGCGACGGCGCCGAGCACACGTTTCTGCTCAAGGGGCACGAGGACCTGCGGCAGGATGAGCGCGTGATGCAGCTCTTCGGCCTCGTCAATTCGCTCCTCGTGCACGAGCACGAGACGCGCTCGGAGCTCTCGATCCATCGGTACTCGGTCATCCCGCTCTCGCCCAATTCGGGGCTCATCCGCTGGGTGCCGAACTGCGACACGCTGCACTCGCTCGTGCAGGAGTACCGCCAGCAGAGAAACATCCCGCTCAAGATCGAGCATCAGCTGATGTGCCGGATGGCGCCGAACTCCGGATACGACCTGCTGCCGCTTGTGTCCAAGGTGGAGGTGTTCGAGAATGCGCTCCACCGCACGACGGGGAAGGACCTGCAACAGGTCCTCTGGCTCAAGTCGGTATCCGCCGAGCGGTGGCTCGAGCGGCGCACCAACTTCACGCGCTCGCTTGCAGCGATGTCGATGGTGGGTTATATCCTCGGCCTGGGAGACCGGCACCTGTCGAATCTGATGCTCGAGCGCTTCTCGGGGAAGGTGCTGCACATCGATTTTGGCGACTGCTTCGAGGTGGCGATCCACCGCGACAAGTTCCCCGAGACGGTGCCGTTTCGGCTGACGAGGATGCTCGTCAACGCGATGGGCGTCAGCGGGACCGAGGGCAACTTCCGCTGCACGTGCGAGTCGGTGATGGGCGTGCTGCGTCGGCACAAGGACTCGGTGATGGCTATGCTCGAGGCGTTCCTGCACGACCCCCTCATCAACTGGGGCGTCGGCGTCGTTGCGAAGGAGAAGGATGCGCGTGCGGGGCAGCCTGCGCCGGCGGAGGACGCGAAACCCGCCGCTGACTTTCTGCCAATGCAGGTCGCCGCGCGCATGGACCGCAACATCGGGTCCGTCATCGAACCTTCCCGCCATCATCACGCCGGCTTCTTTGAGGACACGCAGAAGGACGACCACCTGATCGACGCACAGGCAATCAAGGTCGTCCGCCGCGTCAAGTCGAAGCTGGCCGGCGCCGAAGAGGAGTTCAAGCCGCACGGCACGCCGCTTGTCGTGAGCGACCAGGTTGCGCGCCTCATCCACGAAGCGCAGAAGATCCCGTCGCTTGCTGTCATGTACCAAGGCTGGTGTCCGTGGCACTGACAAAAAAGCGCCCCGCGTCGGCACGGGAGGTGGGCGCAGCGTGCAACCACCCTCGCCAACGCCTCGTCTCTCCGCGAACTTCTTGAGGAGGCGCCTCCCCTTCTTGCACTCGAGCCGCTTCGCCTACGCGCGGAAAGCGACGCTGCACCCATGAAGTACCTGTGTAAGGTGCAAGCCCGAGGAGCATGCGCGCGCGCGACCGCGCCTGCGGCACGGCGCCACGCGGCTCGGGATGTGGCGGTCCGCCACCCGGCTTTGCGGTGCGCGCAATTCCGGCGGTTCGTTCTTCGGCGCTCAGCTTCTTTCTTTGGCGCTCAGCGTCTTTCTTCGTGGTGCGCGCAATTGCGGCGGTTCGTTCTTCGGCGTGGGTCATGAGGCGCCCAGGTCAGATACTGCACGCCGTTATCGATAACAGCGGCCGGCTTGTACAGTGAAATCCTCTTACCTACGGTGGCCTGCGTTTTAGCCGACGTTTTTAGCTACACGATAGATATGTGCACAGCCCCAGCGCTCAAAGGCGCGCAGCCACAGCCTCGCACACAGACGCGCGGCGCGCCCGCTGTGAAGCTTGCTCGGTGTAGAGGGTGCGCCAAGACTGACCGACGGCGTGAAAGCATCGGGTCCAAGTTACAAGCTCACACCCCGACGCGAATACCTTCGGCGCGCGAGCGGCCGCCGCGTCGACGGGCCCGTCTTTGCGCGCGCCCGCGGAGAACGACTACAACTCAAAGGGGGCGAACTGCCGGCCGTCGCCCGAGAAGAACTTGTTCTGGAACTCGACCCACTGCAGGCGCAGCGCGTGGAGGAAGGAGGACAGGTTCTCCATGACCATGATGATGCCGAGATTGAGGCAGAGCCAGATCCCGAACATCAGAACCATCACGATGCCGTTGAACGGCACGGGGAGCGAGGCCGCTGGGAAGGCGTTCTCCTGCATGATCTTCTCCCAGAAGAGCTCAGAGAGCTGCGAGTGCGCGAGGGAGAGCGCCCACAGCCGCAGGTACGACGCCGTGTTCGACACACCACCCAACACGAACTCAATCGTGTGGATCACCTGCGCACGCAGCGGGAGGGCGAGGGGGTGAGGGGCGCGGCGGGCTGTGCGGCCGCTCTGCGAAACGGCACGCGCCGCGGCGCTTGGGTCGGCGCCTGGTGCACTAGCACTTCCGAGAAGTCGAACTCGTCGCTGTCGTCGTCCTCCTCCTCCTCCTCGCCCGCGGTGGCGAGCGGCAGCGTGGCGTAGCCGGCGGTGGCGCCGGCGCGCGTCTTCGCCTTGTGTTCGAGCAGAAGCAATATGGGCTTGGGCAGCAAGAGGCACGGCACCGCGATCACCGCGCAGAGCACGAGAAAGAGCTGCAGGTACTCCTGGCCGGGGTACAGCCTCGCTTTCTCGGTGTACGTGCCCGGGGACATGAACATCGCGATCAGCGTGTTGAGGAGCGACGGCGGCTCGGCGCCGATGGCGACCCAGTCGGTCGCCCACTTGAGGAAGATCATGAGCACGAGGTAGCCGAATACGGACATGAAGAAGACCATCTCCGGGATGAACTGCCAGATCACCGACTTCCGGTCCTCGAACTCGAGGTGATTGAGCAGCGAGAGCACGATGCCGAGGGTCATCTGAGCGACGCCGACGACGATGGACACCTTCATCTTGAACGAATTGAAGAAGGCCATCTTGTTCTCGGCGAGGTGCCACGCCGAATCCACGCCGAAGGGATACACGGTACCGTCCCACACCACCTCAGTGCCGTTGCCGTGGCTGGCCGGCTGCACCGCGTAAGCCGACCGGAAGAGGCCGAGTGGCAGGGCGAACGCCTCGTTGTATATGACGCCCACGTACATTGCGAAAAGCGCGTTGAGCAGCATGACGTACCTCGCGGCCGAGGGGAGGGGGGTGGCGCCTCGGTGGCGGGCAGGAGTCGGGCAGGAGTTGGGGCACGCGGCGTTCGAGGAAGGGGAGGAGGAGGGTAGGGTGGAGGGGCGGGAAGGGAGCTGCCGCCCGCGCGCGCATGGCGGCGGGCTCGCATCGGCGTCGCGGCGGC
>Ga0310343_10002153_pt1 | contig 10312 bp, 6 predicted proteins | sample HC15DNA2025_MG_FD_203519 | JGI IMG/M metagenome (GOLD analysis project Ga0310343, IMG submission 203519) | Marine microbial communities from station ALOHA, North Pacific Subtropical Gyre - HC15-DNA-20-25_MG | ecosystem: Environmental > Aquatic > Marine > Oceanic | place: Pacific Ocean: North...
CTTTAGAAATAAGTCACATTCAAACGCATATGTCTGAAAAACGACCACATTATCACTTACATAAAGTAGTTCGTTAAGCGACATGGGAGGTGCAATGCCTCCCTCTACATTTGGTATTAGCCCTCTACGGAGGACACCTAATGCCGTCATGACGGTGGGATAGACCACAAATCTCAATGAGTCCAATTAAGACTCCTATAATTCTAGATCTAGAGACGATATATATAACCTTACAAAATAATGGCACAACAGTCAACAAACAATCCTGCTTCACAAACCTTTCTGGGTAGGATAAACACAGCGACAAACGCTTCAAACAACAGAGACCTTTATTTAAAGTTGTTCTCAGGTGAGATGTTTACTGGCTTCCAAAGAGAGACAATCGCACGTGACTTAGTCATGAAGCGTACACTCACAAATGGAAAGAGTTTACAGTTCATCTACACTGGACGCACCAGTGCGGAGTACCACACACCTGGCAACAGTATATTAGGAAACTCTGACAAAACTCCTCCAGTAGCAGAAAAGACAATCACAGTAGATGACCTACTCATCTCTAGTGCATTTGTCTATGAGCTAGATGAAACACTTGCTCACTATGAGCTAAGAGGAGAAATCTCCAAGAAAATCGGTTATGCTCTTGCACAAAAGTATGACAGACTAATCTTCAGAGCTATTGCTAAAGGTGCTAGACAAGCATCTCCAGTATCACTCAGCAACTTTGTTGAGCCAGGTGGTACACAAGTTCAAGTCGGTGGCGGTTCAAACGCTGACGATGCCCTAAACTCAACTCACTTAATCAACGCTTTCTATGATGCTGCTGCAGCTCTAGATGAAAAAGGTGTAAGTGATGATGGACGGGTTGCCGTACTTAACCCAAGACAGTACTATGCACTTATCCAAAACATTGAATCAAACGGTCTAATCAACCGCAATGAGAGAGGAGACGCATTACAGTCTGGTAACGGCATCATTGAGATTGCAGGTATCACAATCTACAAATCAATGAACACACCATTCTTCTCTAAGTATGGTACAAAATTTGCACCTTCTAGTGGTGCTTCAGCTGCTACTGACCTTGATACAGTAGATCCTGGAAATACAGGTTCATTCGTATCTGAGGACATTGAAACAGCTACAGCAGTTACAGGTAACAACTATGGCCCACGCCAAAACTACGGTGCTGCCTCTAACTTTGCAAACACATGTGGACTTATCTTCCAAAGAGAAGCTGCAGGTGTTGTTGAAACAATCGGCCCACAAGTCCAAGTAACTTCTGGAGACGTTTCCGTGGTTTACCAAGGTGATGTCATACTAGGACGCATGGCTATGGGAGCAGATTATGTGAATCCAGCAGCTTGTGTAGAACTGTTCGCAGGAACATCTACTAAGCCAGCAGCTTTCTCATAATATATACATTTATACGGGGGCACACGCCCCCTTTTTTTTTATATGGCACAAATATCTTACGGAGTGTCTACCGAACTAGATGCTGTAAACTCAATCCTGATGAGCGTTGGAGAGACCCCAGTAAACACTTTAAATGTGCAAAGCCCCGAAGTGGTTATAGCACAAAATACTCTAAGGCAAGTCTGCCGTGAGATACAAGCTGAAGGGTGGTCATACAACACAGAGAATGAGTACCCTATCGACACCGATAGTAATAATCAAGTCGTTGTTCCTAACAATGTCTTACAAATAGATTTAAATATATATCAACATGGAAAAGATTATGATGTAGTAAGACGTAGTGATAATGGTGTAATGAAAATATATGACAAAAAAAATCATACATTTACCTTTGAAAATATGGCTAAATTATATTTTGATATTGTCTGGATGATAGATTTTGAAGATCTACCTCAAATATTTAAAGATTACATAACTGCTAGAGCTACTAGAATAGCATCAAATCGTATGGTTAATAATCCACAGTCAGCAAAATTACTAGAAGCTGACGAGGCTTTTGCAAGGGCAGCAGCATTAGAGTATGATTCTAAACAGGCAGATCATAATATCTTTAGTGATTATCAATATTGTCAAGATGCTAATACTACATATAGACCGTTCAAAGTACTTAGAAGAATGTAATGGCAACAGTAAATCAACGTATCCCAAACTTTCTAGGGGGTGTATCTCAACAACCAGATAAAATAAAATTTCCAGGACAGTTAAGGGTATGTAATAATGCTGTCCCAGACATAACTTTTGGTCTTGAAAAACGACCACCTGCGGAACTTGTAAAAGTTTTAACAAATGCAAATACTACAGGACAATGGTTTAATATAATAAGAGATGGTGATGAGAAGTATATATTTCAAATTTCACCTTCTAGTGTTCTTGCTTCGGGTCAAAAACCTATTAGAATATGGAATTTAGAAACGGGTGTAGAACAAACCTTAACAAATCCAGCAAATGATGCACTATTTGCATATCTAACAGTTGGTGGTAATTCTTATACAACTACAACTATACAAGACTACACTCTTATATCTAATATAACTAAAAATGTTGAAAGATCTTCAGATACCACATTTACTGCTATTAATAATGGTGAGTATGGTTATGCAAGACTCGATACTGTAGCTTATAATACTGAGTATGTTTTATATCTTTCTGGAGCAAGTTTTGCTACACCTACCCCTAAAACTTACTACAGAGTAACCTCTGTAAAAGTAGACAAAATAACTAATAACACTCCAGAAGGCCCTACATGGAATGATTCAAATGCAAATCAATCACTCGCTGGTACACTAACTTGGTCTTTTTCAGGTGGAGATCAGATAGTGACGGGCACCTCCCAAAATACAAATTGTGAAGATATTGAAGGTAGTTTACAAGTTAACGGTAATAGCTATATTGCAAGTAATACAGCTACATATCAAGGAGCTAGTACCTCTGGCACTCCTACAACCTCTGGTACTGGAGATGAATTTCTAGGTTACACACAGGATTATGATGTACGTTACACGGCTACTGTCACTTTAACAGATGGTGGATTAATACGTGAAACTAATAAAACTACTGCATTAAATAAACATATAGATGTTAATATAGAAGGTATCCATTATCGTATTTCTGTTGAAGCTGTTGAACCAGTTACAACTTATAGAGATGTTACTGGAATAGGATATTTTAAAACACCTAAAAATCCAGACAATGGCCCTCTTAGTATGCAGACAATTCTTACTGGTTTAAAAAATTCTGTTAATAATTCTGTAAGTCAAGTCACAGCGGAAATAATTGGTAGTGGTTTATTTTTAACAGGATCTAACGCTGCAAGTGTAAACTTTCTTGGTGGTGCTGTTAACGAAAATATGAGTGTAATAGGTCAGAAAGTACAAGATATATCTAGATTACCAGCCATGTGTAAACACGGTTATGTAGCCCAAGTCTCAAATACTGGTGAATTAGAAACGGACGATTACTATGTAAAGTTTGAAGCTACAAATGGAGATCAGGGAGTTGGTAGTTGGGAAGAATGTGTTAGACCTCACAATTTTGCTACTAATATAAATACCGTTTATAATTGGTCACAAAGCAATTTTGTAGTAACAGTTACACAACTTTCTGGAAGTCACAACTTTGAAGTAGGTGATGAAGTGTTCTTGGCTTTTAGTGGTGGTGCTGGTAGTGCTCCTCCTGGCCCAGCATTTTATACAGTAGCTGGTGTTAATGCTAATAGTACCAATTTTACTTTTCTTGCTCCACAATCTAATAATATATCTGGAGTTAACCTTACGTGTACAGTATCAAGTGACCACATGCACGCTGGATTTGATCCAGCAACAATGCCTCATGCCTTGATTAATAATAGAAATGGTACATTTACATTTAATAAATTAGACATAGCAACAGGTCAAATATATGGTAATGAAAATTATTGGAAAGACAGAGAGGTAGGTGACAATACATCTAACCCTTTTCCAACAATATTAGGAAGTCCAATACAAAAAATGTTTTTTCATAGAAATAGGTTAGGTCTTATTTCTGGAGAACAAATAGTAATGAGTCAGCCAGGGCAATATTTTAATTTATTTATTGTATCCGCTATAACTGCAAGTGATGATAACCCTATTGATATAGCTGTTTCAGATGTAAAACCTGCATTTATAAATCACATTTTACCCATACAAAAAGGTGTGATGATGTTTAGTGATAATGCTCAGTTTTTACTATTTACAGAATCAGATATATTTAGCCCTAAAACTGTAAGGTTAAAAAAAGTTTCTAGTTACGAATGTGATGCTAGTATACAACCTGTAGATTTAGGAACGTCTGTGTTATTTACATCTAATGTATCTGGATTTGCCAGAGCTTTTGAAATTACAATAATAGATGATGATGCACCTCCAAATATTATAGAACAAACTAGAGTAGTACCAGAATTTTTACCAAAAACTATTGATATAGCTGCTAATTCAACCTCTATAGGTATTGTAAGTTATGCTGATAAAGGTGCACAAGCCTTAGATCAAAATGTAAGTAGTAACATTTACCATTACAAGTATTATAATGCAGGTAATCAAAGGGAGCAATCAGCTTGGTATACTTGGACGGTAAGAGGTATACTGAATCATATGCTTTATACAAGTGGTAATTTTTACACTGTAACTTATTTTAATAATCAATTTATGTTATCTAGGCATGAGTATGTATCAAACTCTAGCTCTAACAATTCGTATTTATTAGGTACAGGATCTTTACCTGTAAATGTTTCTAGACGTTTAGAACCTTGTTTAGATTTTTCATGTATACCCACAGCAATAACTGTTACTAATGATGATACAAGACTTACTCTACCTTTTGAAGCTGGTATAACTGGAGGATTATTAGCAAGTGATATTAAAGTTGTATGTCTTTCTGGAAATGACACTGATGGTAACTCATTGGATGGTAGTGTGTTTTTTGCAAGTGCTGTAGTAGTGGGTTTAAGTCAAATTGTTGTACCTAACATAAAAATTGATTCAAGTGCTAAATTAATTGTAGGTTATAAATATGATACAACCATTGAGTTGCCTACATATTATTTAAATACAGGACAAAATACCTACGATTTAGAGGGTGACTTACGTGTATCTGGTATTAATTTTGAGTTAGGTATATCTGGCCCTATGGAGTTTCATCTTACTTCACCCTTTAGTTATACAGATGCTAGTGGTAACGTAACTAAAGATATTGATGATTATATACAATATGAAACTGGTATGATAACTGGTTTATCTAATTTCAATACAATACCTGCAGAATTAAGTAAAACCGTACGAGTACCTATACAACGAAAGAATGATAAATATAATTTAAAAATAAAAGTAACAGACCCTTTTCCCATTGCTTTAATCTCAGCCAGCTGGGACGGCATTTATAACCAAAAACGACATGTACGAAGGTAAGTATATTCAGACTTGCACTCCAGAGTTAGCTCTAAGTGTAGGTCTGAACTTACGCTATGAAGATAGACGTGAAGCAGAAGAAACCTCTGGATTATGTGCTGAGGCTTCTATAATACAATCATTTTACAATTCAACATATTCTGTATATTTTAAGGTTCCCAACGGCAAGGCTGCTGGAGTGGCGGGTGTGACTCCACAAAATTTAATTTGGATGTTATGCACTGATGCAAGTACAGAGTATCCACATACATTTGTTCGAGAAGCAAAACGCTGGGTAAATAGTTTACTCAATCCTTACTTATGTAATCAAGCAGATATGAGAAATGAATCGCACATAAAATTACTTAAACTTTTAGGTTTTACTTTTGTCAATTATCATGTTTACAACAATGTACCTCTTATTCAATTTATAAAGCCATGTGCAGTGCCTTAGCATTAGGGATAGTAAGTGGTGTAGGACAAGCTGCAGCTGGCATTTCAGAACAGAATCGACAGCACAGAGCACAAGTTGATGCAGTCAACAGAAGCAATCAAATAGCTCGTCAAAAATACATCAACGACATAACTATCTCTGCATACAACGATCAGAGAAAGGGTGAAGTATTTACTGCCCAATTACAAGCTGATGCAGCAGCTAGATCTGCATACTACAAACAAAAAGAAATAAATCAAATTGAAGCTAACAGAGCTAGTGAATCTGCACAACAAGAGTTGCGTGAAAAGATTACAGAAGGTCTCTTCCAAAGCCAAACTAATTTAGCTAAGGCTATACAGGCACAAGGAACAGTGTTAGCTGGTAGTACCCAAGCAGGTCAATCAATGTCTATGTTATTAGATGACGCTGAAAGGACTCTTGGTTTCCAACAAGCTCAGATAGACGCATCTATATTTGATGCAACTAAGAGCTTTGGTATCAAACAATTTGGTATTGATTTAGACCAGTACTCATCAAATGTTACTGCAGCTAACAATATTACTACAACAGCATCCGTTGCACCATCCGCATCATTTATGACCATTAAACCAATTAAACAAGAACCTCCTTCAAAACCATCCGCACTAGGCCCTATTATGGGTGGATTTAGTTCGGGTATAAAAACAGCAACCAGTTTAGGATGGGAGCCATTTAAATAAAAATTATGCAGTATAAAAGAAGTACTTCTACTATTGGTTTCAAATCTCGCTCGACTCCAAACGAGGCTAAGGAATTAGCATCAAAGGCTACGGCCCTAGATAAACAGAGAAGAGAAACAGTAAAGGAGTTCGCAGCTACAAGTAGCGACCAACTTAAAGAGATGCAGAGACTTGACGGTCTACGGACAAGGATTGATAATTACGAAATCTCTAATCTCCAACAGTTTAATAAAGCCTTTACAGGGCTTATAGACACAGCAGCCACAGAGATAGGTGGTTCATATATTAAAGCAAAAAATCAAGAAGGTATTGATTTACATAGAAGATATGAAGCTGGCGATGAAGAAGCTATTGCTATCATAGATGGTAATGAAAAACAGATAGCCGAGCTTGATGAAAAACTAGCAGAGCTTCAAAAAGCAGCAGAAGCTAAGGGACAAGAGTTAGATAAGGCTGCACTAGCAGAAGAAAGAGTTAGTCTTGAAAATAAACTAAGAGCACTAAATATAAGAAAGTTAGGAACTAACGTAGCTTATGGATTTAGCCAAGCAGCTTTAGCAGAAGGTGCTGAAGGTTTTATGCCTTGGTTTATGGATGCAACACGTACAAGAAACGACCAGATTCCAAACGAACAGTTTACCGTTGCTGATTATGATAAACTAACAAATAGTGTACAAAGAGATCAAGTAGAAGATTATTTACTTAATGAGTACATAGAAAAGGTAAATGCAAACATAGGTGCATCTTCTAAACTTGTTAACTCTTTTTTAACAAAGTCTGTTGTCAAACAGTTAACAAAATGGAAGTCAGGTAAACTAGCAGAAGATGAACAAAACTTTGCTAACGACCAACTTGAAGGATGGCAAACTAATATTTTTACAAGTCTTAAAAAATATACAGCTGATGATAACAAAGATATTGAAGGTTCTAAACAGAAAGCTATAACAGCTATAGAAACTTATGCAGAACTTGGCCCTAGTGCTCATTTTCGTGCAGGTACACAAGGTTCATCAAACGCTGCAACTAAAGCAGGTCTTATAGATTCAGTAGAAGCTATATTTGATGAGATTGACGATGCAAACGATATAGAAAGTTTACGTGAATTTTTTGCAACTACAAAGATTTCAATAGGTAATTTAGGTACTAAAACTCTTGAAGAGCATTTTCCTGCGGACTTTAATCTAAATGATATTATATTTAAGTCTGAAGTTAAACGTGCTCAAAAAGCTGAAAACACACAGCTACTACTTAAAAAATCATTTAAGGAAGAGGAACATCAACTTAAAAAGCTCCTTGCTTTAGGCCCCCTAGATGGTGGTATAAGTCAAACTGAGTTTGAAAATAGAGTAACGGGAATGGATAAAAAATATGCTAATTGGTATGAGTATGAAACTAGCATATCAACTTTACGAGGATACGTACCACAATATACTACACCATCTAAATCACATCAAATAGCAGAAAAAGCAAAAAAAGATGATGGATTTATACCTTTAAAAACATACTTAGAATTACACCCTAGTGTTAGAGATCAATACAAGGCTGACGTTGACTTTGATGATTTTATTAATACACCAGCTTCAACACAAAAACTAAAAATTTATGAGGAAGATATTAACAAGTCATTAGATTTAGTATATGTAAAAGATGCTGTAAATCCTGGCATAAGAGGTGGTGATCCTAGATTAAGTGCTGTAAAAGTTTATGCGTTAAATAGTATACCTTCTGTTGCTTTAAAATTAAAAAAAGCAAGTAACACAGAAGCACCTGTTGAAAGTTTTTATGACCAAGCATTTCAAATTGTACGTGATGATATATTAAAGGCTAGAGCAGAAACAACAAGTAGTTACTATATAGATAGTAAAGGTAATTTTAATGATAAGTTATTACAAGATGCAGGTTATCCTACAGAACCGATTGCGAAGGAGTTTAACGATAAAGTACAAGAAACTAAAACAAAACTTGAAAATGCTTATAAAATTATAAACACACACAACGGTGACGCATTTTCTATGGATAAAGTACAGTTGTTTGGTGAAATGAGTAAAGATCAAGCTGAAGCATATTTTACACCTAAAACAAATGATGCAGGTGAAATAGTTGGTCTTAATGGTGACTTTATGGAAATACAAAGGTTTGACCCATACAACCGTGACGCTTATACATTATTTAACTTAGCTAGAAAATCTTATGGTTTAGAAGAGATAAACTTTCCCGAAGCACTACCTGGCAGTGTTATAGAGATGCAAAATAAACTTAAAAATTTGTCTCCAGCTATTAAGGGCTTGTTTAAAACAGGTGACATGAAGTCTATGGCTAGAGGGTTTGAAAAGTTAAATATTGTACATGTACCTACATTAAGTGACGCTATAGTATCACACATACCAATAGATGAGGTTGTTATACCTACTAATGTTGTTAGTGAAATACTAGCAAGAGATGGTGTAAATTTTACTTTAGAGGATTACAAAAACAGTATAGAAACAAAAAATCAAGTTATAAGAATACATGTAAATGACTTGCTTAAAGAGGCATCAAAAATGTCTGCTAATAAGCACGTTGTAGTACGTATGGTTGCTACTGCTATTACTGGTGATAAGATGTCTAACTGGGTATCAAGTACAAATGATCCGATTGGTACAAGCGTATTAAACACATATTTAACTGGTACTGTTGAAGGTAATAATAGTGAGGGTAATGTTGATATTTCTAATTACAATAAAGTGGTATTTAGCAGTCAAGAAATCAAAACTCTTGCAACACCTGTTACTATAGAAGATTTGAACAATCAACTAAATGCACTTGATAATGAAGTGCCATCTAAATTTATTCAACGCTATTTTGTAGTACGAGATGGTAAAAAAGTAGATGTACCAGAGGGTACGCCAGGGGCACAGACTTTACCGTTCTTAAGTAAGTACAATGAAGAATGGGGTATACATAAGGAAAAAGTAGATAAGCTAAACGCACAAAAACGTGTTATAGAAGCTATTAGAAATCCTAGTGGTATTTTATGGGGTATAAACCAAAGAAATGATGCTTTTAGTAATCAACTTATGTATGATATAAAAGCTGTTATTAGCGATGATAGGTACAATGCTTTACAACAAAAGGTCGATAGCATGAACCTTGGTTATAAGAGTAATGAAAAAGCTACTGAAGGTTTTATTACAAGATACAAAGAAGGTACAGCACCATATGCAAAAGCGTTCTTTGACTTGTTATTACAAGAACCTGAGTTTTTTATTAGTGAAGAACCAGAAGTTACAACTACCAAAAGAACTGGAGGAAGGTAAATGGATGAATTAGAAAATCTGGATTTTAGTGAACAGGATAAACAAACTTATAACTTAGACTTAGAAGCTGCACATGATGAATTACAAAATGCTCTAAGTGGAGAGGAAGAAGTTGTAGATCCATCTGCTATTATGGATCAGGTAAAAGACCAAGGTTTTGTACCAGACAGTGCAGGTGAACTTGCTAAAGAAGCTGGTAAAGCTCTTGTTGGTGGTGTTACTGATGCTGTTGATAGTGTTGGTAGTTTTTTAGATCTGACAGGCGATACAGCTATGACAGCTATAAATAGCTTGTTTGGAGTACAAGATGATAGAAATAATCCATTTCATGAAAACTATCAAAATGGAGCATGGTGGGACATACCAGACCACTTAGTACCTGAGAATGAATCAGGTCTAGGTAAACTTGCAAGAGGTCTTGTAGAGTTTGGTGTCTTAGCGTCTGTTACAGGTGGTATTGGTGGTGGTACATTAGGCACAGGAACCAAG
>Ga0310343_10002154_pt1 | contig 10311 bp, 8 predicted proteins | sample HC15DNA2025_MG_FD_203519 | JGI IMG/M metagenome (GOLD analysis project Ga0310343, IMG submission 203519) | Marine microbial communities from station ALOHA, North Pacific Subtropical Gyre - HC15-DNA-20-25_MG | ecosystem: Environmental > Aquatic > Marine > Oceanic | place: Pacific Ocean: North...
TCGCGGTTTGAGATGAGCGGCGGAGCGAATGGTCTTCCGCCAAAGTGTAGAGGCGGTCTTTTAAGACGTCGTGATAAAGGGCTGAGAGGGTAACCGAGCAGAATTGGTTGCAAGCTTGGTATACCCGATGGAATTCATAACGGTCGTAGGCTTCCTCGCAATTGGATACTAGCTGGGCGGTCTTGTCCATGGCCCATCGATCGAACTTGTGGAGCTCGTTAAGGGGCACGCCGTTTTTCGCTAGGTCAAAATCGAATAGATTGGAGATCTGGAATCGGAGAGTATTGCGAATCAATCGGTAGGCATCGCCGATCGTCTTGAGAATTTCCTCTCCCATTGGCACGTCATTGCGGAAATCGGTCGATGCTATCCATAGCCGGACAATGTCGGCCCCGAACTTGTCCATGTAGTGCTCCAACGTCATAGCATTTTCGCTCTTGGAAAGCTTGGTACCGTCTTGGTTGACGATGAATCCGTGGGTGAGGATGGATTTGAAGGGGGCCTGGCCCTCTCGAATAACGCCAGTCCACAATGAAGATTGAAACCAGCCTCGATGTTGATCGCTGCCCTCCAAGTAGAGATCGCATGGCCAAGTTAGATTCTTGTCCTTGGCTAGAACTGCGAAGTGGCTGGTTCCGGAATCAATCCATACATCCAGCGTGTCGTTTCCTTTCGAGAGTTTCTTCCCGCTCAATGACTTTGGTAGCTCGATACCTTCGAGGAGTAGTTCAGCGGAATTGGTGAACCAGATGTTCGAACCGTGTTGCGCAACCTTATCCGCGATTCCTCTGATGATGTCCGAATCCAAGAATCCATTGCCCTCTTCGTCGTAGAAGGCGGGAATTGGCACTCCCCAAGAACGTTGGCGACTGATGCACCAATCCGGCCGGGCTTCGACATTAGCTTTTATGCGATTCTTCCCCCAATAGGGTATCCAGCGAACGGATTCGATAACTTCTAGAGCTTTTTCCCGTTTTCCTCCGCTATCCAAAGCGACAAACCATTGGTCGACGGCCCGGAACACCACAGGCGTTTTCGATCGCCAGCAGTGCGGATAACTGTGGATGATTTTCTTTTTACCCAGTAGGGCCCCGCAATCTGCGAGTGCCTTCATTACTTTTCCGTTGGCGGGTGTCCAGCCGTCTGTCTCGAGCACGGATTCGCCGACTAAGTAGTCTGGAATTTGTCCATCGTCGTCGTAGACGCCATCGTCATTTACGGGACAGTAGATTTCCAATCCGTACTTTTGCCCGGTCAAATAATCGTCCAAACCGTGACCGGGCGCTGTATGCACACATCCGGTACCAGATTCCGTAGTAACGTAGTCGGCCAAAACGACAGGGCTCGCTCGATCGATGAATGGATGGCGAGTTTCCAGGCCTTCTAGGGTTACGCCTAGAGTGATCTTCAGTATTGTCCAATTCTCGATTCCGCAATCCTCGGCGAAAGTTTCAGCAAGCTCCTTGGCAACAATCAGCACGCGTTCGCCTGTATCGATGAATGCGTATTCGATTTTAGGATTTAGAGCGATAGCCAGGTTTGCTGGTATGGTCCAAGGAGTGGTTGTCCAAATGGCTACCGATAAGGGTTTCTTGATCTCCGGGTCTAATCCGTTGGGCACATCGAATGCGACCCAAATGGAAGGACTCGTATGTTCCCTATATTCGATCTCCGCTTCGGCGAGGGCAGTCTTATAGGGAATGGACCAGTAGACGGGCTTCTTCGCCCGGTACACGAGTCCGTTATCGATAAACGAGGCAAGGGTTCGAAGAATCTCAGCTTCGTAGGCAGGATTCTTCGTTTTGTATTCATTTCCCCAATCCCCTAGAACGCCGAGTCGTTTGAATTGGCTCTGTTGTATGCCGATCCACTTTTCCGAAAAAGCGTCGCATTTTTCTCGAAGCTCGGCGGTCGTAAGCGATTCCCCGGATTGCTGCAGCTCCTTTGCCATTTGTTGCTCGATAGGCAAGCCATGGCAGTCCCAGCCAGGGACGTAGGGTGTCCGATAGCCCTTGGCGGATTTGTATCTTAGTACGATCTCTTTAAGGGTTTTATTTAAGGCGTGACCGAGATGGAGGTCTCCATTGGTGAAAGGGGGGCCATCATGGAGGATGAATGCTTCGCCTTCCTGATTCTTTTCTTGGATCTTTTGGTATAGCCCAATGGCTTGCCAATGCTCGACACGCTCGGGTTCTCGCTTTCCTAGATTGGCCCGCATCGGGAAGGCGGTTTTGGGTAGCTGAAGCGTATCTTTGTAGTTCTCGGCCATTCCCTCGATAAAGAATGGGCGGATATTGCTCATAGCTAAGACCGTGTCAAGGGTGGAGAGAGCGGGAATAAACCAAGCCCAATGGATCCATCGAAGACGTTCTTGGTCCGAGAATATCAAGGGAATTTCGCGACTATTTTCCCTTGGGAATAGTCGCAATATGGTCGAAGAAAGGACTGGGGAATTGGATTAGCTGATAGAGTTGGTTCATGTTTTCTTGGACGATGCGATATACGATCATCGATGAGTCGAAATTCGGTTCCGTGTCGATCCGGATGCCCGCCTCGATCCGGGGAGCAACGAAATCGTCAACAAAATCCATGTCGCCTCTGGATATGAGCCGATGGTAACAAGTATCCGTGTGCACGGTCTCGATTACGATTTCGGAATGCAGTCGCATGCAGCATATCAAGGTGAGATCTCGAAAAGAGGAAACCAAGTGGTGGATTCACGAGTTCGTCTATGGTTATCAGAGCCATAACGATTCGATGGGGCTTTCCCTAATTATCGACAGACTAGGCAATGGGTGCCCTTCTGGGCCAGTTTCTTAGATGATTTTGGGTGGGATATACCGCAAAATTAACGAAAGAAGGGGTTGGCGTGCGGAAGTATCCGGGAATGAAGTTGCATTCTGGATAAAGATTTGACCATTGTTCGCGCTCTATTTTGAGACCCCATTCTGGGGCGTCTATTGGATCAAAGTGATTTAGGAATGAAACGTACGCATCATTGTGGTCAGCTTCGCTCTAGCGACGTTGGAACTGAGGTCTCCCTGGCTGGCTGGATTGATTCCATCCGCGACCACGGTGGAATCCTTTTCATCGATTTGCGGGACCGCGAAGGTCTCACCCAAGTCAAGGCTAATCCGCACAGCGATGACGCAGTTTTCAATCAAGCCGTTCATGGGTTGAAGGACGAATCGGTGATATCGATTAGCGGGATTGTGGTTTCCCGGGATGGCGACAACGTTAACCCGGCTCTGCCTACTGGTGAAATAGAAGTCGATACCCGTCAAGTTGTCGTCCACAATATTGCGGAAACGCCACCGTTTCCCATTGACGATATCAAGGGGGATCGTGTTCACGAGGACCTTCGACTGAAGTATCGTTACCTCGATCTTCGACGCGATAAGATGCGTAAGGTGATTAAGTTGCGCCATGAGGCAACGAGATCGATCCGGGCGTACCTCGATGAAGAAGGGTTCTATGATGTCGAAACGCCGACTTTATTTAAGAGCACCCCGGAAGGAGCTAGGGAGTATCTAGTGCCGAGTCGGATCCAGCCAGGGCATTTCTACGCGTTGCCACAATCCCCGCAGCAATTCAAGCAGATGCTAATGGTTAGCGGTATCGAGCGTTACTATCAAATTGCCCGCTGCTACCGAGATGAAGATCTGAGGGCGGATCGCCAGATGGAGTTCACCCAACTGGATTTGGAAGTGTCGTTCGTCGACCGGGAAGAAATGTATTCCTTAGTCGAAGGTCTGATGAAGCGTATTTGGAAGGATACATTGGGAGTGGAGATGGCGACCCCTTTCCCTCGCATTTCCTTCCAAGAAGCGAAAAATCGTTATGGTGTTGATAAACCGGATACTCGGTTCGGTATTGAGATATCAGATTTTTCGGAGACTTTCGCTAGCTCGTCATTCAAAGTGTTCTCGTCAACGGTCAAAAGTGGTGGAGTAGTCAAAGCCCTTAAAGCACCCGTTCTGGCAGACATTACCCAGGGGGAATTGAAGCACCTGGAGGAGGTAGCGAAGTCGCTGGGGGCTAAAGGGTTGGCATTTATTAAGATAGAAGGGGGCGAATGGAAATCGCCGATAGTCAAGTTCTTTTCTGATAGCGAGAAGGCCGCATTGCAGGAATCGCTGGAATTGGAAGAGGGCGATATCGTATTCTTCGCAGCCTCCCAATGGGAGGAGGCTTGTTCGATTTTGGGTCGCATACGATTGGAGTGCGCAGAGCTCCTAAAGAAACGTGGGCAGCTAGAAATCTCTCCAGATCGCTATGATTTCCTATGGGTGGTAGATTTTCCACTGATGACCTATGAGGAGGACCAAGGCCGGTATGTAGCCTCGCATCATCCTTTCACGGCTCCAGTAGAGAAGGATCATGAGCTTCTGGATACCGATCCGAGGAGGGTTCGAGGTCAACATTACGATTTAGTTCTTAATGGGGTTGAATTGGGTGGTGGGAGCATTCGTATCCATCAGACCGAGCTTCAGAAAAAGATTTTCGAGGATGTTCTCGAAATTCCAAAGGATGTGGTGGAAACGCGTTTCGGCTACATGCTGGAAGCATTTAGGTATGGGGCTCCTCCGCATGGGGGCATCGCCTTTGGATTGGATAGGCTGGTCATGATTTTGGCAGGAGTATCGAGTATTAGAGAGGTAATCGCCTTTCCGAAAACCCAAAAAGGACAGTGCCTGATGACGGAAAGCCCTAGCCAAGTTAGCGAAAAGCAGTTGAGAGAGCTGCACATAGAATGCCTTATTACGGAAGACGACGACTAGATCGTCATTCTCGCCCATTTCGGGATAACCCGAATTCTTGACGGCTGCTCAAAAAAGAGCGGCCGTCGGTGTTTTCATGCCCGCAACCGGTTAGAATTGAGCACCCAAGCCGGGGCTATTGAGAGGAGAGTTGGGTTGGTCTCCGGGAAATCCGGAGAATTAGAGCAGATTGAAGAGGGGTGGCATGCCAGTTGCTAAAGGGAGTTATTCACCGCTGAAACAGGGCAGCAATAATTCCTGAAAATCTATAATACAAACGACATGAAAAAACTCCTAACAAAACTATCTGGGCTTTTGCTGATCGCTTTGCTGACGGCTGCGGTATTCGATACCACTTCGGCCATTGGGCAGGATGAGGCAGGTCCGGTCGACGAATATCTTGAACTTGTCGAGTCCTCAGGAGCTGAATACGCACCTGCATTCGATTTCTTCACCGTATCCATGCTTTGGACGGTGATCGCTGCCGCCCTAGTGTTTATTATGCATCTCGGTTTTGCGACGCTGGAATCGGGACTGACTCAGTCGAAGAATACCGTTAACATCCTTTTCAAGAACGTATGGATTATATCTATCGGATTGATCACCTATGCGGTTCTTGGGTTCAATACGCACTACCCGGTAGACTCCTGGCAAATACCCGGTTGGTTGGGCATCAATGGCCCGATTGGCGACCTTAATGCCGACGGGGGTAGCACTTGGGGTTACGGAGGGCTGAGTTTGGCGATGACCGGCTATGGGGATTTCATCTTTCAGGCTATGTTCGCCGCCACAGCTGCTACAATCGTCTCGGGTGCGGTAGCTGAGCGAATCAAGCTGACGTCCTTTATGCTATACTCGACTATTCTGGTAGCATTCGGATACACGATCGCGGGTTCATGGCACTGGGGAGGTGGCTGGCTCTCTGGCCTCGGCGGTGGTGATGCCGCTTTCTACGACTTTGCTGGATCAACGGTTGTACATGGATTTGGTGGGGCTGCGGCATTGGCTGCCGTAATGATTCTAGGACCGCGTGCTGGGAAGTATACAGCCAACGGAATCAAGCCTATCGTTGGGCACAGTATGCCGCTGGCTACAGTTGGCGTATTCCTGCTCTTTTTCGGATGGTTTGGATTCAATGGGGGATCTGTTCTTTCCGCTAATCCTGGACCTCTAGGTTTGGTTTTCACGACAACGGCGCTTGCAGCTGCTGCCGGGGGAATCAGCTCTATTCTGACTTCAATAATTGTACTAAAAAAACCAGACCTCTCCATGGCTCTCAATGGCTTGTTGGCTGGATTGGTCAGCATCACGGCTGGCGCCGATGCCGTTTCGGTTTGGTCTTCCGTACTGATGGGAGCGATTGGCGGCGTGATTGTAGTCTTTTCGATCGTGTTACTCGATAAGATTAAGATCGATGATCCGGTAGGTGCGATCTCCGTTCATGGAGTATGCGGAATTTGGGGCACAGTTGCTGTTGGCATCTTTGGCGGCGCTAATTTGATGTCCCAGATTATCGGAGTAATTGGGGTATATGTCTTCGCATTCGTCTTCTCTTATGTCTTGTTCCTCACGATCAAAATGACCATGGGCGTGCGAGTTAGCGAAGAAGAAGAGTCAAGGGGTCTTGACATCGGAGAGCATGGCCAGGAAGCCTATAATATTACCTAAGTACTCGGTATTAAAGCTAAGTAACGCATTTACTTGCATTAACGTATGCGTTTCAATTAAATCAGTAATCAATCGCAAAGGAAATTTTAATGAAACTTGTAGTAGCAATCATTAAGCCGTTTAAATTAGAAGAGGTCAAAGAGGCCCTTTCAGAAGTCGGCATCGAAGGAATGACGGTAACCGAAGTTAAAGGCTTCGGGCGCCAAAAGGGTCACACAGAAATCTACCGTGGAAGCGAATACACGGTCGACTTTCTTCCTAAAGTGAAGATCGAAATTGCGGTCCAGGATGACGCAGTCTCGGAAGCTGCCCAGGCTATCGTCAAATCCGCGAAGACCGGAAAAATCGGTGACGGAAAGGTGTTTGTCCTTCCTTTGGAAGACGCTATCCGAATCCGCACAGATGAGAGTGGCGAAAGCGCTCTCTAGCTCCGAAGACAAGCTGTAAACTTTTCGAGCCGGATCTCCATTTTGGGGTCCGGCTTTTTTTGTGGTTATTGCCTGGGATTACGTTGCTAATGTATCGTGATTCGAGGAAACCAAAAAAGAAGCTAATCGGAGAGGGTACTGGGTCGGGTTTCGATAGCTTTGCGATTGTATATCCCGTAGGCCAGGGTGGCTAGAAAAACGATGACGAAGTAGACGGGAAAGTATCCAAAAGCGCCTTTGAAAAGCACCCCCTCCAATTCTCCAGCATCTAAAGCTCCATAAGATTCATCGTGCCTAAGTTTGTAAACAAGCAGCGAATACAATAACCCGATTCCCCCGTAAGCTAAATTGTAGGAAAGACCTTTAAAGCTTAGAGCAGTGGCTCGAATATCGGAAGGCGTCACGGCATTTAAATAGCTGCTTACTAGATAGCCGGCTAGCCCAATGGAGACATAGACGAACAACATTGGAGCCACTCCCCAAATCGGGAAAAACCAGTTCATCCCGTATAGACCGATAAATGTCGACGCTCCTAACAGGTAGTAGTTGAATGACTTGCTTTGATTTTCGCAAAGCCATCTTCCTATTCTTGGAGTAAAAATACCCAAGATTCCGAATCCGGCACTGATAATCCCGAAAGACGCTTCGGGCAACTCGATTCGGCGGTAGTATTCGCTGTTTAATGTGAGAATCATTCTGGCGATGTGATCTATCAGAAAACCGCCTAGTATGATCATGAAGGCCATAGGGGTGCTGAGGATCCATTTCCCGGTGGAGAGCGTTTTCGAGAAAGCCGCTCTTATCGTGGCTCCTGCCGGGGCCTCGCGGGCTTTTTTCCGGGCTTCTCTTTCTGATTCTGGTTCCTCAAGCCCGATTGACGTAATTAAGGCACCGAAACCAAGGATAAGGGTCATAAATAGAGGGAGCCGCATGGCGGTTTCTTTGGAGATCCCAGAGTCGATACGTAGAAGTCCAAGGAGCTGATTCAATCGATCGGCATCATAAAGTAGGGCACCTAGCGACATAGCTACAATGAAGGCGATAGATTGAAAGCGCATCTGGGTTTCTAGAACCCGTCCCCAGCTCTTTTCTCGTCCTAGGTCTTTTAGGGTATCATAGGCGAGTGCCTCATCGGCTCCGCTGGCCGCGGCTTCGGCGGCTCCGCTAAGTATGCGGTTCGCCAAAAAAAGATAGAAGACTAGAGGCAACTGACCAATTGGAGCGAAACAGAGAAGGAGCATCTCAACGATCATTATGGCCGCCGAGGCTATTACCAGATTACGTCTGCCAATAGTGTCCGCTAGAGCCCCTGAGGGAATTTCCAGGAGCACGATGCTCGCTGCCCAAGCCGAGTTAAGAATGGCGAATTGCTCGAGCGTCAGGCCGAAATCCAAAAATAAGATCGTGAATATCGGATAGTAGAATCGAGCATTGAACAGTATCCGAAACGCAATGAATCGTCTGATATTGGGAATGGATAGGAGAGAGTCAGCGGTTTTCGCGTTCACTTAGCTTCAGATATGGCTAGCTCAGTTATGAGAGCAAAGCCAAGAAAAACGGTTGAAAATCAATCGTTAACGAATGATGTCAATCCTGGCGAAATCTAGCTTGACGGAATGCTCTCAAGGAAATCGCTGATCTCGATCCCAATGTATTCTTGGCAAAATGCTACTAGGTCCGTGCTCGGAGGGGCTTTGAATTCGCGATTGCCGGATTCAAGTTCGAATTCCATATAGTAGGAGTGCAGGGCGTGGCGGTTGAGAGGGAGCGAATGAGCCAGATGATCGTTCCACCCTGATTCGATGAACTCCAGAAAAAGCGATTCATCGGGGCCGTATAGCTTGTCGCCGACAATCGAGTGTCCGATGTGCTGTGCATGGACTCTGATTTGGTGTTTTCTGCCGGTTAGGGGCTCCACTTTAGCAAGGGTATAGTTTCGGCCGCAATGGAGGGGTGAAAAAATGGTTTGGGCATCTTGTCTACGACCCTTTGTCAGAACTGCGGATTTACTGTGGATGATGCTCTCTGGGTCCTTGCCGATGGGAGCATCGACGAATGCGGGCTCGCCTAATTCGCCTTCCAGAATAGCGAGGTAGCACTTTTTGGTGGCCCGTTTTTCGAGAGCCATTTGCAGGTGTCTCGCGGAAAGACGATGTTTGGCCAATAGGATGATTCCGCTGGTTTCTCGGTCTAGCCGAGCGATCAAGTGGGTGCGTTCATAACCCAAACATTCTCGGCAGGCTCCAACGAGTGATGACCAAGGTCCTCGTTTCGATGGGTGGCAAACGACGAGTGGAGGTTTATTGAGGAGAATGACATCGTTGTCAGATTGGATTATCCAAGAGAGTAACTCCTCCTCGGTGATCTCCCATCCCCATTCGGTTAACGGCATTTTGAATAACGTATCAGCTAAGCTTTTGAGTCCCAGCGCCTCGGCTTAAATCTGGGGATGCTGAAGGAGAATTGTTGCCAAATTGGAGTTGGCACCTTAGTTTGAGAATTAGAAAGGTAGTTACTCAAAGCCTTTCAATCAGAAGTTCGGTTACGATGGAAGGCGGTATTTTGGTTAAGGAGTCTAGTCTAGCCTCAGGAGTTGACGGTATAAGATGAAGAACACTAAGACAAAGGAGAAGTATAGATATGCAAGCTAACAACCACGATCTGATTATAACGGGCATTCACATGGATCTGACGGACTCGCTAAAACAGAATGTCACCGAAAAGGCTGAACGACTATTCCGCCACGAAGATCGAATCATCCGAATCAAGGTGGAGTTGGAGTGTGATCATACTAAGAATGGTGCCGAGCACGAATTCATTGCTAAAGGGCACATTGAAATCAATGGCCCATCCATGAATGTATCGGTAAGAAATGAGGATTGCCACAAGGCGATCGACTTATTGGTGGATAAGTTGGATAGAATGTTGAGGAGGCGATCTCGTTTGCGCCGGGTCAAACGTAAGGACACTCACGAAGTGGATATCCCGGCGAATCTTCCCAAGGTTTAAATACAAGCCGAAGAGCACGGGCCGCAGCCGAATAGTTTGGCTGCCGCAAGGCGAATCCGCTCAAGATCTTAGGCTACCAGGTTTCTGGTGCGGGGCCAACTGAACGTCGTTGGATTTGGAATTGGCTTAAATGCGCCATTCATGAGAAAAATTCCTTGAAAACCGCATTGAGAGGTCCTTTTCTCCTGCCGGTCGATCATTCTCGAATGTTCATCGTGATCTGCGCGGCTAGCTCAATTGGATAGAGCACCTGACTACGGATCAGGAGGTTGGGGGTTCGACTCCCTCGCCGCGTGCCACCAAGATCACTGATAAAGTGCAGACAGTCAGGATTTTAAGGGGTAAATTTGGAAAATCCATTCTGTTTCATTCTACCCCGAAATCGCTTGATCTCTCCCGTTTTAAGGGCAGTTTAGGGGAGCGATTCCAGGAACAGCATCAAGCTG
>Ga0310343_10002155_pt1 | contig 10309 bp, 3 predicted proteins | sample HC15DNA2025_MG_FD_203519 | JGI IMG/M metagenome (GOLD analysis project Ga0310343, IMG submission 203519) | Marine microbial communities from station ALOHA, North Pacific Subtropical Gyre - HC15-DNA-20-25_MG | ecosystem: Environmental > Aquatic > Marine > Oceanic | place: Pacific Ocean: North...
TTTTTTGCACTTGGTATTATCGTTTCTCTTGTTTTTTGGTTTGAAGCATGTAGGCTAATTGCTAGTGTAAATTGACAATTTCCTAAAATTTGAAAAGACTTTTCTGATAATTTACTTATCATTTTTTGAACAGCAACTGTGCTTACAGTTATCTTTCTCTGACTAATATGAAAATCCTCATTTATGGATCTTATTGACAAAAGCAATTCGTCTATATTCAACAATGGCTCACCCATTCCCATGAAAACAATATTAGTAACTTTTCTATTCATTTCATTTTCAATGAATAAAATTTGATCTAAAATTTCACTTGCTTTTAAAGATCTCTTCAAACCCTCCTTCCCAGTTGCACAAAATTTGCAGTCCATAGGGCATCCAACTTGACTAGAAAGACATGCTGTAAGTCTTTTTTCAGTTGGTATTCCGACGCATTCAATACTTTCATTGTCACCTGTAGAAAGTAATAACTTTAGAGTGCCATCATTGGCCAATTTTTTTTCCTTAAGACTAATTTCACTTACCTTAAAACCATCATCAAGTAACTTTTTTCTAAAATCTAAAGGTAAAACTTCTATTTGATCAATATTTTTCTTTTTATTTCTGAAATCGTAGATCCACTTATAAATTTGGCGACCTCTAAAAGCAGCCTGACCATATTTTAAAGCTACATTTTCTAAATCTTTAATACTATTTCCAAGAAGATTTTTCAAATTTTTTAGTCTTTAGTTAAAAACTAATTTCACCATAACAGTAAACCATGTTTTAAGAAAAATTCTGTAAGAATTAGCGCAATAAATCCAATCATGGCCATTCTTCCATTAAGTCTTTCATTATAAAAATGAAATCCATAACGAGGTAATTTTCTTTTTGGGATAATCTCAGGCTTAATCATCACTTATATATAAAGGATCTTATTCTAGTCACTAAAAATGAGAATAGACAATATTTATTCATCAGACAATAAACCCTCCTCTTGTAATCCCTCTAATGCGGCAGGATCTGGTAATTGATCTTCAGAAAATTGATTCTCAGCACTAGGTCTCGCAAAGGCAGCAAAATTACTTGAAGAAGAATCTATTCCATGTCGGTTTCGCGTAGTCTCCAAATCTTCATCACTAGGATCATCAAGAATTGCAGTCGAACTTACGGCAGGTGCTTGTGGCATGTCAACCGTATAATCTGGCCTTAAATTTTGTGCTCTTCTATATCCACCTGATTCTTCTGCAAGGATATCAGGATGGGGTCCGGCTTCTGAGGCTAATTCCTCAACAAATCCGCTAAACCCAGTACCCGCAGGTATTAGTCTACCGATAATAACATTTTCTTTCAAACCTCTTAACCAGTCAGATTTACCTTCAATTGCAGCTTCTGTAAGAACCCTTGTAGTTTCTTGGAATGATGCTGCTGATATAAAGCTATCTGTATTAAGAGAAGCTTTAGTAATACCTAACAAAACTGGAGTAAATTCTGCTGGTGCTCCTCCAGTAATTGCCATTGCTTGGTTAGTATCTTCCACTTGCCTCAATTCTATGAGTTCGCCAGGCAAGAGAGTAGTATCCCCAGCATCTTCTATACGGACTTTACTTGTCATCTGCCTTACAATAACTTCAATATGTTTATCATCGATTGCAACACCCTGTGATTTATAGACATTTTGTACTTCGTTAACCATACTTCTTTGTAGTTTTGATATGGATTCGCGAGCTGCATCTATTAAAGGTTTTTGATCTTTTATATCGCTGAAGTAACAATCTAATAATTCATGCGGGTTAATTGGACCGTCAGTTAAAACTTCTCCACCATAAACTTGTTGTCCATCACTAACCATAATATTTTTTCCTGGCAATAATTGATATTCATTTACTAAATCATCTTTTTCGATAACCGATAAAGAAACTGATTCTTCATCATTACCTTGCTTAATCTGAACAATTCCAGATTTTTTACATAATATTGCTGAATCTCTGGGTCTCCTTGCTTCTAACAATTCTTCAATTCGAGGCAATCCTTGAACAATATCACCAGTTTTCTGCCTTTCAAAAACCAGTAAAGCCAAACCATCTCCCCTAAGAACTAAATCTCCGTCTTTAACGTGTAAAACTGAATCAGGGGAAACCATATAAGGCCTGCCTATTCTTAAGGTCACTGAACTGCTAGAAATTTCTTCAATTTCTCCACATGAAGTAGATTTTTCAGATCCACTAATAGGATCGCCATCAACTACACGATCACCGACTTTAACAAGAGCTTTATTGCTAATTTTAATCTTAATCTTATCCTCTTCTCTTTCTACGATTAACCTTCTTATGGGCTCATCGTCAATAACATTTGGTAGTTGAACCAATCCCTTTTCTTTGCAAAGTATTTGAGTAGTAGCTATTACATCTCCTGCTTTAACTATTTGACTATTTTTGACTTGCAATTCTGTATGTGTGGAGCCATGACTAGAGTCAGACATAGTATCTCTCCTTACAAGAATTGACTCCAGTATTACTAAATTTAATCGATTAATTGATGCATCATGTTCATCTTCAATTGACTCGACATCAATGGTCATTTGAGGAGTAGCATTAAAGCTTTCAATACTTAAATGTGTTCTGAGCAATTCAACTCCCTCTACTGATTTTATCAACTCACCATCTTTATAAGTAAGCCTTTGGATAGCCTTTAAGCCTAAATGTGGTCCTTTTTCCTGCTTAACATGTGATAACTTGGGTAACTCAGCTTGATCAGGAATAGTAAATTCTTCTACGGTTCTTAATAATAAGCCTCTACATTTTGATGTTTCTAATTTCTGAACAAATAATATTTCTTTATTATCAATACCATCTAAAATTTTTTCACCAGGATTTACTAAATTTCCTTCTTCTGTAAATCTATTCAAAACTTCTTCATCTTCACACTCATGAAAGGTCCCATTTCTTACTGTAATTTCACGAAGAATGTCATTTTTCTGAGTAACCGTAACTATTCCTGATGTTTGACTAAAAATATCTTTTACAACTTCAGTTCCTGCTTCAATCCATTTCATATCCTCAATCATAAGAAGAGATATATCCTTATTTATTTCATGTGTTTCTTGAGGAATCCAAAGCAATGTCCCCCCTTGACTAACTTCAAAACCATTTTTAGATGATCTTGCTTTTTTAACACTCAATCCCGGTGAGTATTTAACTAGCCCGCCAGTTTTTGTACGGAACCTTTCATCAGTTAAATCTGCTATGACCTCTCCATTGCTAATTTTACTTCCAGGGGACGTATTCAAACGATAAGAAGTTCCATCGTTTGATTCCAAATTATATATTTTGCCTGAGTGAGTAGATTCTTCAATTAATTTAAAATTACTTAAAGACATTGAAGTTGTAACAATCTGAACTTCCCTTGAATCTCCTACAGAATCTCTTAATCGAACTTGGCCACCAAACTCGCTTGATTGACTTGCCTCGGCTAAAACAGCTCCTTCATCTACAGACTTTCCAGACGAAATAACTGGTCTTGCATTAGGTGGTAAATTATAAACATCTCCAGCTAAAACCCATAGTCGGCCTAACCTTTGTGCTTTTAAAGTAATGTTTCCCTGCCTGTCTGTAACTTCCTTAGGTTGAATAACCTTGTCGTACCTTACTTGACCAGCTAAATCACATACAACATCTTTTGTTGCTTTTTCAACGCTCTTCTTTACGGATCCAGAAATAATTTGAGCAACTGTAATATCAGAAGTAATTTCTTCACCATCATCTACAAACAAAAGTGAACCACTTGAAACTTCGATTTTTTGAGCTTTGTTAGAATTATTTCCTTGAGGAACTATTTTTAATATAAAATCAACTTCCGCTTGTTTAGCTTCTACGCCATGTGGAGTCCTATAACCTCTAACCTTTGCTTTTGGACTAAATTCAACTTTACCAGTGATCTTTGACCTTACTACACCACTTTCAGCTGTTGATACACCTCCAGTGTGAAAAGTTCTCATTGTCAATTGAGTCCCTGGTTCACCAATAGATTGAGCCGCAATAATTCCAACTGCCTCACCCAAGTCAACTAGATGATTATGAGCTAAAGCCCATCCATAACATCTTCTACAAACAGATCTATTAGCTTCACATGTTAATGGTGATCTTATTTTTACTTTTGTAATAGATGCTGCCTCAATTTTTCCTGATAATGAAGGATCAATTGCAGTATTTTGAGGAATGATTAATTGTTCTTCAGAATCTAAAATATCCTCAGCTGTAAGTCTTCCAAGAAGTCTTGATCCAAATTTACCATCTTCAGCGTCAACAATTATTGATCTTTCTGTTCCACAATCTTCTTCTCGAACAATTACATCTTGAGCGACATCAACTAACCTTCGAGTCAAATAACCAGAATCTGCAGTTCTTAAGGCAGTATCTACTAAGCCTTTCCTTGCTCCATAAGAAGAAATTACATATTCAGTAACAGTCAAACCCTCTCTAAAATTTGTTCTTATAGGCAGGTCAATGATTTCTCCTTGTGGGTTAGCCATCAATCCCCTCATACCTACAAGTTGTCTTACCTGAGACATATTACCCCTCGCTCCTGAATTAGCCATCATCCAAACTGAATTTAGAGGATCATTTTGATTGAAATTATTTTTAACAGCATCTACTAATCTTTCATTAGTTTCTGTCCATGTATCAATAACTTTTGTATGTCTCTCAACTTCTGTTATTTCACCAAGTCTGTAGCATTCTTCTGTAGCAGATATTTGCTCTTCAGCTTGTCCGATCAAATCTTGTTTAGCTTCAGGAACCTTCAAGTCATCTACTGATATTGACACAGCAGCTTGAGTAGCATATTTAAATCCTAAGTCTTTTAAATTGTCAGCCATAGCTGCGGTTATAGCAGTTCCATGAGTTTTATAAGCCCAAGATACTAAATTCCTTAATGCTTTCTTATCAACTACTTTATTCTTAAAAGATGGCGGAGTTTTTGCTAGAGGAGGCATTGTAATCGGAATATTCTTTTTTGAGTTTTTAGTAGTTTTACGTACTCTGGAAGTTTTTTTTGGTTTAGATGATGTCATGATTTTTAAATGAATGAAAAATAGCGTTGAAAGATTACGTTTTAGATACAGAATCAATGATGGTATAATTCATAACTACTCTCCCGACAGTTGTCAAAACAAATCTAGTAATTAAATTATTTTGAGAATCAAATCTATCTCTTCTGAGATTCCAAATTTCTAATCTTGAGCCATCTTCTAGCTGTTCAATTTTCTTGGGTTTACTCATTTCGTCTTCATCTTCAACTTCTCCATTAAATCTAACCCATACCCATTCATGTAAACTTAGTCTATTATCTTCAAAAGCAAAAATAACATCTTCTAGTGAAGCAAAAGTAGAATTATTATCTCCAAAATTAGGTTTTTGATAATTAGGTTGTAGAGCTGTCAGATAATAAGATCCCAAAACCATATCCTGTGATGGAGTAACAATTGGTTCACCAGTGGCAGGAGAGAGAATATTATTACTGGCTAACATTAGCATACGTGCTTCAGTTTGTGCCTCTAAAGCTAAAGGAACATGAACTGCCATTTGATCACCATCAAAGTCAGCATTAAATGCCGGACAAACTAAAGGATGAAGTTGTATTGCTCTACCTCCAACTAATTTTGGTTCGAAAGCTTGAATACCTAACCTATGAAGGGTAGGAGCTCTATTCAAAAGAATTGGGTGACCTTCAATTACTTCCTGAAGTACTTGCATGACTTCATCATCAGCTTTTTGTATTAATTTTTTTGCGGCTTTGATGTTATTCACGATATTTTGGCGAATTAATCTATGAATTACAAATGGTTGGAAGAGCTCAATTGCCATTTCCTTTGGCAGACCACACTGATGCATCTTTAATTTGGGGCCCACAACTATTACAGATCTTCCTGAATAGTCAACGCGCTTACCAAGAAGATTCTGTCTAAATCTTCCTTGTTTTCCTTCAATTATGTCACTTAGAGACTTAAGAGCTCTATTATTGGCTCCTACTACAGTCCTTCCCCTCCTTCCATTGTCTATAAGGGCATCAACTGCCTCCTGAAGCATTCTTTTTTCATTTCTAATAATAATTTCAGGCGCTAATATTTCTTGTAGTCTAGCTAATCTATTATTTCTATTTATAACTCTTCTGTAAAGGTCGTTTAAGTCAGAAGTTGCGAATCTTCCTCCATCAAGCTGGACCATAGGTCTAAGATCTGGGGGAATCACTGGAATTGCATCTAGGACCATCCACTCTGGTTTAGCATCAGTTGCGATGAAATTATCAATAACCCGTATCCTTTTAATGAGTTTGGCCCTTTTCTGTCCCTTACTATGTGTAATTTCTTCTCTAAGCTCTTCGGCAATCTTATTTAAATCGAGATCTTCAAGCAATTGCTTCAGAGCCTCGGCACCTATACCAACAAAAGGCTCATTTTCAATAGTTGAATCTTCAGCATAGATTTCATCTTCAATTTCAAGCCATTCATCTTCGGTGAGTAGTTGTTTATATTTAATTTCTTTATGATCACCTGGGTCTAGAACAACATAACAATTAAAATAAACTATTTGTTCTACATCCCTAAGTGGAATATCTAAAAGGATGGCAACGTAACTAGGAATTCCTTTCAAATACCAAACATGGGAAACTGGCGCAGCAAGTTTTATATAGCCCATTCTGTGTCTTCTTACTCTACTTTCAGTTACTTCTACACCACACCTTTCACAGACAATACCTCGATGTCTAACCCTTTTATACTTTCCACAATGACATTCCCAATCTTTAGAAGGGCCAAATATTTTTTCACAAAACAATCCGTCCATTTCTGGTTTAAGAGTCCTGTAGTTAATAGTTTCAGGTTTTGTAACTTCTCCAACCACTTGTCCATTGGGTAATGTCCTCTGTCCCCAATCCATAATTCTTTGTGGAGATGCTATTGAAATTTTGACGTAATCAAAGTGATTTTCAGTTCTTAAGTTGCTGTTTGTCATTTTTGGGAAATTTAAATTAAAAGTTTATAGTTGGATATTTAATCTTCCTCATATTCAGAGGTTCCTAGTGATTCATAAGTCGGCCTAGATGGAGTATTTCTTCTAGGATTTATATCTTGCATTAAATCTACCTCTTTACCCTCATCTGTATAAACCCCAATATCTAGACCTAAAGATTGTAATTCTCTCATTAAAACTTTAAACGACTCTGGTGTTCCAGGCCTAGGGATTGGTTTACCTTTTACAATTGCATTTAGGGCTTCATTTCTTCCTTGCATATCATCAGATTTAACTGTTAATAGTTCTTGAAGAGTATAAGCTGCTCCATAAGCTTCAAGAGCCCAAACTTCCATTTCTCCTAGCCTTTGTCCACCTTGCTGAGCTTTACCTCCCAATGGTTGTTGTGTAACCAAGGAGTAAGGGCCAGTAGACCTAGCATGAATTTTGTCATCAACTAAGTGAACTAACTTAAGAAAATGAGAATATCCAACAGCAACTGGCTGATCAAAAGGTTCCCCAGTTCTACCATCTTTAAGTAGTAACTTGCCAGGATCTTCAGAATTATAAATCCATGCTTTACCAGGCTGTTTTGAAGCTTCCTCTAAAAATGCTTGAACAGTTTGATGTGATTTTTCCGCACCATACATTTCATCAAATGGAACGACTTTAACCCTGCAATTTAAGTTAGAAGCTGCCCAGCCCATCAATAATTCAAAAACTTGACCTACATTCATCCTACTAGGAACTCCCAAGGGATTAAGAACTATGTCTACAGGAGTTCCATCAGGTAAATAAGGCATATCCTCTCTAGGTAGGATTCTACTAATTATTCCTTTATTACCATGCCTTCCAGCCATTTTGTCGCCTACTTGGATTTTTCTTCTCTGTGCGACATAAACTCTAACAACCATATTTGCACCAGGTGGCAACTCATCACCTTGTTCTCTGGTGTAAATTCGTACATCTAAAACCCTTCCTTTTTCAGTTTTAGGAACCCGTAAGGAATTATCTCTAACATCTCGAGCCTTTTCACCGAAAATAGCTCTCAAGAGTTTTTCTTCAGGTGGTTGATCTGATTCTCCTTTTGGGGTAACTTTTCCAACCAGGATATCTCCACTTTCAACAAAAGCCCCAATCCTAATTATTCCCATTTCATCAAGATTATTCAAACTTTCTTCTGAAATATTCGGAATCTCTCTTGTTATTTCTTCAGGTCCTAATTTAGTTTGTCTTGCTTCAATTTCATATTTTTCAATATGTACCGATGTATATAAATCATCAGTTACCATCCTTTCGCTAACCAAAATAGCATCTTCGTAGTTATATCCCTCCCAAGGCATGTATGCAATTAAGACATTCTGGCCTAATGCTATTTCACCTCCTTCACATGCAGATCCATCTGCTAAAACTTGGCCGGATATAACTTTATCTCCAATTTTTACTATGGGTCTTTGATTCAAACAAGTATCTTGATTTGATCTTTGATATTTTTGGAGATAATGTAAATGTTCATTACCATCATCATCCTTAACAACAATCTCATTAGCATCTACATAAGATACAGTTCCATTAACCTTTGTTATTGGAACCATTCCCGAATCTCTAGCAACTTGAGATTCTAAACCTGTGCCAACCAAAGGACGTTCTGGCCTGAGTAATGGAACAGCTTGGCGTTGCATATTAGATCCCATCAAAGCTCTATTTGCATCATCATGTTCCAAGAAAGGAATAAGTGAAGTTGCTACTGAAATTACTTGAACGGGGGAAAGTTGAACATAATCGACTTGATGAGGAGGCACTTTCTCAAAATCTTGTCTATATCTTACTGGTATTAAATTCGCTAGTATATTCCCATCTTTATCAGTTGCAACATCTCCTGGTGCGACTCTGCACTCATCCTCTAGATCAGCAGAAAGATAAATAGGATTCCCCTCTTTGTTAACTTTACCGTTATTAACTTCCCAAAAAGGAGTTTCAATAAATCCATACTCATTTACTCTTGCATGGGTAGCTAAAGAGTTTATAAGACCTGCATTAGGTCCTTCAGGAGTCTCAATAGGACATAATCTTCCATAATGTGAAGGATGTATATCTCTTACAGCAAATCCCGCTCTTTCTCTTGTTAAACCTCCAGGACCTAAGGCTGAAATTCTTCTTTTATGTGTTAACTCAGCAAGAGGATTAGTTTGATCCATAAATTGACTTAATTGGCTGGATCCAAAAAACTCCTTTATGGCAGCCACCAAAGGTTTAGGATTGACTAATTGAGCAGGAGTAAGAGAATCAGTCTCCCCAACAGTCATTCTTTCCTTAATAATTCTTTCTAAACGGTTTAGTCCAACCCTTACTTGATTTTGGAGGAGTTCTCCTACAGATCTAACTCTTCGATTACCTAGGTGATCAATATCATCCAAACTCGCACCACCAATATCCAACTCTAGGTTAATTAAGTAATCAATCGTCGAAAGAACATCTTCATGAGTAAGTGTTCTCACATCATCTGGTACAGTGAGCCTCAATTTTTTATTTATTTTATATCTACCAACTCGACCCAAATCATATCTTTTGGGATCAAAAAATCTACTATGTAAGAGCTGTTGTCCACCAGAAACAGAAGGTGGTTCCCCTGGCCTTAGCTTCTTGTAAAGCTCAAGCAAAGCCTGATCTTCGGAATTTATACCCTCGTCATTTGCTGATTCAATTGAGTTTTGATAAAACTCAGGATGCCTAAGTTTATCGACAACATCATTATCAGAAAGACCCATCGCTCTCATAAGAACATGAGCATTAATTTTTCTGGTTTTATCAACTCTTACATATAGTAAATTATTTTTATCAGTCTCAAATTTCAACCATGCGCCTCTATTAGGAATAATGCTCGCGTTGTATGTTCTTCGACCATTTTTATCCTGTTCATCTTTGAAGTAAACGCCTGGACTTCGAACAATTTGATTAACTATTACTCTTTCAGCTCCGTTAATAATAAAAGTACCTCTTTCGGTCATTAATGGTAATTCACCAATAAATACTTCTTGTTCTTTAATTTCTCCAGTCTCTTTATTAATTAATCTGCAAGTGACATACATTTGTGAGGCAAATGTCGCATCTCTTCTTTTTGCTTCCTCAACATCGTGTCTAGGTCTTTTGAGCCTGTACTCTTCACCAATAAAATGTAATTCTAATTTACCTGTGTAATCAGAAATGGGCGAAAAGTTTTGTAATTCTTCTATTAAACCCTTTTCCAAAAACCATTTAAAGCTTGCTCTTTGTACTTCAACTAAATCTGGTAGATAAGTAGCTGTTTTTGCTACCTGTAAAGCGCT
>Ga0310343_10002156_pt1 | contig 10307 bp, 7 predicted proteins | sample HC15DNA2025_MG_FD_203519 | JGI IMG/M metagenome (GOLD analysis project Ga0310343, IMG submission 203519) | Marine microbial communities from station ALOHA, North Pacific Subtropical Gyre - HC15-DNA-20-25_MG | ecosystem: Environmental > Aquatic > Marine > Oceanic | place: Pacific Ocean: North...
TCCCCTCTTCTTCTTCCCCGCGTTCGGTGAGCATATCAGAGAAAAGGAACGATGGAGAACATCACGAATGCAATCCCCGTTGTCGCTGCTGACGACGCTGTCGACGACGACGACGCGAAGTGGCTCAGCGTTCCTCTGGAAGATGTGCCGATTGGGAAGCGACGGCGTTTGTCTTCGCTCTCCGCGGAGCGCAAAGATGGGAAATCTTCGTCGTCACCCAAAAAACCAACGACTATAACTACTACTACTAATAATAATAATAAGAAGAAGAACAACAACAACAACAACAACAACAACAACTACAACACGACAAGCTATGATAAGGTGGATCGTTTCATCAACGCCAAACGCGGCTGTAAAGAGTGCTTGCACGTGGAAACTGTTCCCGCAAGGTCATCGAAAGATGCGCCCATTGAAAACGTCGATAGAAATATCGTGAGCGAAGAGATGAAATTGATTTGTAGGCAAGTAGGTATTTCGCGGATTTACTCGCATCAAGAGGAAGCGATACGAAGAGCACGCACAGGCGAGAGCGTAGTGGTTTCGACACCAACAGCATCGGGAAAGAGTTTGTGCTACATCATTCCAATATTAGAGAAGATCATGTCGGAACCAAACGCGCGGGCGCTGTTGATGTATCCTTTAAAAGCGCTGGCGAATAACCAGGCGGAAAGTTTTCAAAAGTTCATCGAAGCGGCGAAACGCGTAGTAGCAGCGAGACAAAACGGGTTTACCGACAACGTAAACTTAGGAAAGATTTCGCGATTAGCCAATTGCCAAATAAAAGTATGCGATGGAGATTCAGACGCGCGGGAAAAAGCCGAAATACGCGCAGGGAACACGAATAGAATTATAATCACGAATCCGGACTCGCTACATTGGATGCTCCCACAGCACGCGTCGTGGGGCAAAAAATTTTTCGGCAACCTGTCGCTCATAGTTTTAGACGAAGCACACATTTTCCACGGGATTATGGGATCGAATGTCGCGTTGTTATTCAGAAGGTTGATCCGCGTGTGCAATAACTACGGTAATCCAACTCCCGAGTTTATATGCACATCCGCTACTATTCGGAATCCATCTGAGCATGTCAAGGCGTTGACGACGAGGAATCCATCGAGCGTCGCAGAAAGTGGAGCACCGAGTGGGGACAAAAGGTTCATGTTGTGGCAACCCGCAGAGCTGAAATTATCCAGTAAAGGTGGTGGTGAAGTGAGCACGGATGATCCTGTGGCGGAGATGAAAACTCGGAAGAGTCCGAATCACGAAGCGGCAGTTTTCATCGCAGATTTAGCGAAAAACGGCATTCGGTGTTTGTGTTTTGTTGAATCTCGAGCGCAGTGTGAATCTGTAAAGCGCGAAGTGCGAACGATTTTAAACAAAGATAATTGCTTGCATTTATCGAACAAGATTGAATCCTATCGTGGTGGATATTCGCGCGCAGAACGCAGAGAGTTGGAAAGACGCTTACAATCCAATCAAATTTGCGCGCTCGTGTGCACTTCCGCCTTGGAAATGGGAATTGACGTTGGATCCTTAGATGCTACCGTGCATGTAGGCGTTCCAGAAACATCGAGCTCGTTATTGCAGCAAGCTGGTCGCGCGGGTAGACGCCACGGCACTTCACTCGCTGTAGTCATTGCTCGAGAAAATCCAATCGATGCCTATTATTGCGATAAGTACGAAGAACTATTCAAACGTCCTCCAGAAGAAGCGTTTATAGATCCACAAAACGAGGCGCTGTTGACTCTGCACCTTCCATGCGCGGCAAAAGAACTTTGCTTTGATTTAGACTCTTTAGAGTTTGATAAGGAAATGTTTGACTTGGACGAGGACGATGTGGCGAAAAGAAAGAAAAAGTACAAGAAACTCAACGTAGAGGAAATATTCGCCGCGAAGGAAAAAGTGGAGAAAAACCTTACGCCGTTCAACGCCGCGTTGAAAAAATTAACCCACAAAACTGAAATAACACCAATAGCACCACTCATGTTCGATAATCCGACGAACACGTTGAGGTTTGATAAACGATGCGAAGTGAACCCACACTCGGCGGTATTGTTACGCGGTAATCCATTTGGCGACGGATGGTGGCTCGTGTTGAAACCAAAGGAAGGTTATAACGGTATTAATTACGAACAACTGCTCCAAACTCCTGAAACGCAAGCTATGCTTGAAAAACGAAAACTTCTAGTGGAATGCATAGATTCTGACCGAGCTTTGATGCGCTTGTACGTTGGCGCCATCCACACGACTCGAGAGGGTACTTATGAAGTGAAAAAGATTGATGCCATGAAACGCATCGCATTTTGCGAGGAATACGCGTGGAACGGACTCGCCACGATGCCAAAGGTAAACGAAAATATTACCATATTAGATACGAGTGTTGTCGAGAACTGCGCCGTTCGTTACAACCGAAATGTTTTAAATACGCGCGTATCTCTGGGCAATGTCCGCGTGGAGGAGTTTGTTCAAGGCTACAATCGATTTCGCGTCACGAGCGCAGAAGGCGGCAAGAGTGTGAGTCAAGTTGAATTCGAGACACCGCTCGTCTGCGCGAATTATCGAACAAAGTCACTTTTTTTCTCCTTGCCGGAAGATGTGCTCAACAAAATCCCAAGTGAAAACGTCTTCGCGGCTATCTTAGGTGTTCGCAACGTCTGTGTTGAATTGGCGAGCTCCATCGCGTTTTGTTCTAGAAAGGACGTATCGAGTGCGATGAAATTTTCCAACGATCCACCAAATTCGAAATGTGTCATCTTCATATACGATTGTTGCCCAAATGGCGTGGGTTTGTCGGATAAATTGTTCGAGTGCGCTGAACTTTTACTCGAAAAAGCTGCGTACTTGGTGAAAAATTGTCCGTGCGAAAGAGGCTGCCCGCTGTGCATATGTAGCGGAAGAGGTGGTGGACGAGCTGCAGGCGCGAAGAAAATCGTAAAAATGATGCTCGATTGTATGACTACAGTTTAGAAAGTGTAAAGTTGCGTTGTATATTGAAAAGAAAATATACCCTTTAACTCATGTAAGGAATGGCGACTCCGCTTATCGTGCCGTCTTCCGTCATCTTCGTTTTATAAACCAAGACTTCATGGAATTTATCATCAACCAACGACGCGTAGCGCTCTTTGAAAATCTTGCCTTCACCAACATGACCGTTTCTCACGAGAGAGTCGTTGGCATGCCATCTTTTCGGCAAATCGGTGATTGCCTCACCGCGATACGAGTGTTTCGCGTGGAAGCGTTTATGCTCCTCGTCAGTATCTGCAATATGTTGAATGTGTTGGCAGACCTCGTCATCATTTTTCCCGATGATATCTGTTTTGTCAAAACCAAGTCTCTTCAACAAAGCATCGTTACACGCCGAATATTTCCCGTCTCCATCCTTTACGAACATCATTGCGGCGGATGTCTTAGCTGCATCCCATAAGATGAGCTCCCCGGTAACGGGAATAGAAGAAGAAGAAGAAGACGAGATATATTTTTTTTGAACACCACGCGTGGGTGCGCGGAGAGAAACAGCGCGCTTGGCGAAGGTCGGGACGCATTTCGTCGTCGAACGTGCCGTGGCGGCGTTCAATGCGGACGACGGCGACGTCGATGTCGTTGCTGATGCCATTTCTTTGTGCTTCGAGTGCGTTTATGTGCGCGCGTACAATTGAATGCCGACAATTTCGTTAGTACGGAAAATTGTTAATACACGTATATCTAGGGGTGCCTTTGATTTGAAGGTGCCCACAAATTTTATTTCGACGGGTCAACATCTCTTCGTGCACTCTTGGACGACGACGAGAGCGAAGTCGTCTCCCGGTGCGATGACTAACTCGTTTCGATCGAATCGCACGCGTATGCACTTTGGTGGTGCGCACGTTCGTCGTCGGTGACCCTCGTCCTCGTCGTCGTCGTTTTCGTTTTCGTCGTCGTCGTCGGCGCCGCCGTCAACTTCTTCGATTCTTTTGACCTCTTCGACACTCCTTTGTGTGTTGTTGTTGTTGTTGTTGTTGTTGTTGTTGTTGTTGTTGTTGTTGTTGTCTTTTTCTTTTCGGGGTGCGTAAAAAAGAGCAGTCTCGTTGAAATTATTAACTTTGGTCAACAAGGACGACACGGCTGCGACAAAATTATTTTCGTCGATACTTTTAGAACCTCGCGCGTGGACGACGCGACTCGCTTCGCGGTCAATAACGCAACACCCGATTACGCCGGCGTGCGAGAACATTCTCTTGAACGTTTCGTGGATTTTACTGCTGCTCATTAGGATCGCGTCGGTAGTTTTAAAAGTATGGAGGTGTATTTTTATGATTAGGTGTTTTTAAAGCGAAAGCGAGCGTTTAGAGATACAATTATTATCGTACAATTTTTTTCTAGTTCTACGTAGGAGTGTAGGTATACAGTCAGACAGTTTCTTCGTCGTCGTCGTCCTTGTCCTCCTCTCTTTTCACTCTTCGTCGTCATCGAAATCCTCGTCTTCGAGCTCGCTCGAATCGGAATATTCCAACTCTTCAGCTTCGCCTTCATCAAAATCTTCGTCCGATTCGTCCGATTCTGAATACTGCAACTCTTCAAGAACGACGACGTGTTCTTGAAGATGTGGATTATGCTCTTGCATCTTTTGCCGACTACTCCGTCCCTCCGCCGCCGTCGCCGGTTTCCTTCTCTTCTTGTTCGGCCGGTGCACCACCACTCTTGGATTCACATCAGAGGCGGATATCCTTTTCACCGGTTCGTCTCCTCTTCTCAATATGGTCCATTTCATGCGTTCGTATTGATCACTTAGTAATCCCGGAATGTACAACAGCAAATCTTTGCTGTCATAATCAATCTTTTTATCGCCATTAAATTTTATTTCTAATTTTAACGCAATTTCTCTCCACAGGAGATGACTGTCCAGATATCGCGCATCCAAACCCTTTACCGACTCGAGAACGTCAGAAATCGTCAAAACTTCTTCGCGACCGAGGAACAAATCTTTCCGTTGTCTGATATTTTTGACGATTTCGTTTGCATGCCACAGCGTATCTTTCTTACTGCTGTTTGCCTCCTCTCCGCCCACGCCCAGAAGTTGTATGAGCCGGTCGTTGATTGCTCTCACCGTTTTCGCCGGTAAAAAACGCTGTTGCACGTCACCAAAGCGCTCCATCATAAAATCGCGTTGCTTTGCACTCCTCACGTCTTGACACGTATCCTCGGAACAGCATCCAAACGTCAGTAAACCATGCGCAAGTAAAACATCTTCCGTGTGGAGCCATTTATTTCTAGACGGCACATATTCGTGCGTACCCTTCTGTTTTATTTCTTTCTCCTCATTTTTATCACATTGACCGATGAGTTTCGGCATTAAGAACGAAAGCAGCGCGTTTTCGCCGGGTAGATAAGCACGCTGCATGCGCGTCTTTAACGCAAACTCCCTCGTCAGACGTATTAATTGCTTGTTCGCTGGTTTCCAAGCGATCTCAGTGACGTGCTCGCTACGTTTTGCACCCGGATAATCTATACAAGACATTCTGTCGTCCACTCTGAACATACAATCTACTCGAGAAAAGTGCACATTAGGAAGTTTATGTCTCGACTTTGGTGTGGTCATTCTATCTCTCGGAGACATCCATAGATGCCCTTCTTCTCTCGTGAATTTGACGATATCCGAACGTGAACGTGTAAACTCTTCCATATCACCCACGAATAGCGTCGCGTTGCGCACTATATCGTTATCGAACACATTTACTATAGGTGCAGATAATTCGTTTCTTGCGTTGTAAGCCACATCCAACGCGAGGAGCATATCTTTATTCCATTTTCCGTATTCTGAATTGAGGGAGAGACCCGTGAGACCTTGGTACTCAACTCTTTCTCCACAGGCGTGTAGCGCAAACGTCTGTACCAGAAGTTGCGAATGGATAGCTATTTGATCGCGCAACTGGTTCATTTGGTTTTTAGTCATGTGCGACCTTCTTTTCAAATCGATAATTTTCTGGGCGTTCCTATTTATGAGTCTTTGCGATTGTCTCGTAACGAGTGGTATGTATTGCGGCATCGTCTTTCTCACCGTGCCTTCCAGAAGATTCTCTTTGCCGGTGTCTCTACAGTCTCGTTCCAAACGTCGTCTTTCCGCTCGCAACTTCAATTGAAATTCCCGCGCTCGCACATCTTCGTCTTCAAAATCTTCATCGTCATCTTCAAAGTCGTCATCATCTTCATTATCGCCTTTCGTATTCAATGAAACGCCTGTATTTTCCTTATTCCTATCCATGCCGTCACTTCCATTGTCGCTTGCTGCCATATTATCAAACAGGTCACTGTTGTCGTTCGTATCTATGACGCGTATTGCGCTCAAGAAATCCTCGTATATATCTTTTTCATTCGTAAACATCATTTCTTCCTCGTCTGGTAACGTGTTTAGCCGTTGTTCTAGTTCATCTAACGAAACGTCGTCCATGTTAAACCTTGCGCGGGTTCTTCTGGCGATTGGCCCAGCACTCGGTCTGGAGGCGCTTCTATTGAGATTGTCTTTGTCATAATCGTCTTCGTCTTCACTATCCGAGAAGTAATGCAGACCATCAGTACCAGCCACAGATTTTATACCATTTGGTGCGTTGATATCGTTCAGAGCTATTTGTCGTTCGTAAAAGTCGAGAGATCCTGGTAGTGCCTTCATAGGCGATGCTATCACCGGGATCCATCCCGTCGTATCTCTGATGACATCTTTTGAGACTTCTTTTCCTGCCGGCACTTTTGCGTTTGCTACTATCGTGTCATGGGATGGGACGGTCTTATTGTCCGGAACAAGATCAAAGCGAACCCGACGTACCCCTGATCGGGTACTCTTCTCTTGCTTTTGTACCTTTGAGAACTTTTCCGCCTCGAGTTCTTCGTATCGTTTTGCTCTCTTTTCGTCGCTATCGCTATCGCTATTTGTATCTGCTAACTTTTCCTCAGATTCAGAATATTCCAACTCTTCGCACTCTCCGAGCTTATTTGCCAGTGTCGAATCGACCTTTCTTCTGGATACGGAACGTTCTTCTTTTCTTCTTCTTCTTCTTCTTCTGTTATCTTCTTCTTTTTCGTTTCCTTCTCTGTCTGAGCTGTCTTCATCGCCCGAGGAGGAGGAGGCGTCATCCGAATCTTCTTCTTCTTCGTCGTCGTCATCCGAATCATCTGAACCGGAACCACCGGAATCCCACTCTAAATTTCCAATGACGTAATCTTCGTCATCCGAATCGTCGTCGCCGTTCGTCGTGTTTGACGATTGAGGCAATGCTTTCTTCTTCGTCGTCGTCATCGAAAAGTTGTTGCTCTTCGACGCGTTCGTCTTTTCTGGAGGATTGTTGATTCTCGTCGCTTCTTCCTTCGACGTCCCTTTTGCATCCGCCAGCGCCGCGTCCGCGAGAATATGCGTTTCGTTCACGCGTGACATCCCCTTCGAGACACCACCGCACCTCCAAAAAAAAGAAGAAACACACACACACACACACCCTTTCTTAAAGCGCGCGCGCACAAATCCGATTGAAAGACGACGACGACGACGACGACGACGCAAACTTTTTTGACAAATTTTTTTGAATTTTTTTTTGTCTTTATTTTTTTTCTTTTTGTCCAATCCGAAAGATCAAAAAGGGGGGGTGCACAAAACCTATTTCTTTTCTTCACACAAATTTTTTCTTTGAAGAAGAAGAAGACGAAGACGAAGAAGAAGAAGAAGAAAAGATGGAGCGGTGTGGGTCGAGACCTGCGGCGTACCAACTGAACGATGGCGGCGGCGGTGGCCAAAAACAACGAAGCGGTCGGTTTGCGCGCCAACGCGCGGTGTCATCGGGGCCTCGGCGCGCGGCCTCTTCGACGCTTGGAAGCGCACGACGCTGGGAAAATTTCGTGTCGACCTCCTCGTCATCATCCACATCATCGTCATCACAAACGCGCGCGTTTACTTGTTTCTCAGCTGCAGAACTCAAGGGCGGCGACGTTGGCATAAATGGGAAATCTGGGGTCGAGCCTATCGCGGATAACGGCAACGGCGGCGGTGACGATGACGTCGGTAACAACAACAATAACAGTGGTGGTCATGGTGGCGATAATAATAATAATAATAATAGTGGTGATGAAGGTAACCGCGAAGATAACGAGAATGAAGGCGATGATAGTCGAGCTCTTTCGATATCGTCCTCAACAGACGGGTCGATTCCAACATCAAAAGTCGAACAATTGTGTAAAGAGCACAAAGCACCTTTACCCGAAGATATGCTCACCATGATTCGAACGTCCAACGGAATATCGGCAGCCGTTTTGATGCGATGGTTCGACCTCGCGACCTCGAAATCTTTCTTCGTAAAACACGTGGTTTCAAAGTTTTCTTCATTTCGTAACCGAGCTTTGATGGATGCGAGTTTCAGTCGTCGGCTCTATACGGACATCTCGATTGATGTCGCATTGTTATCATTCATAGAGTTTATGAGAGTACGCGCGAGATCACCTTCCAAAATGAACGGTGGTAGCAGCACCGGCAAGAATAGTAAAAAATATAGTATCAATCGTAAAAGGGACAAGCAGTCGGGTGGAGTAGGATCCGTTTCCCCTTCTTTTTGGGATGAGTGGGAATTTTTTGCGTGTGATATTCTCGCGGCTATCGGAATGAACGCGGCTATTGTGAGCTTAGTCTCACCAGCTATCCGCACGAGAGGATCGATCGGTTTGAACGCGTTCACGGCAACGCGAAAACGAGGTAGATCCGTAGCATTTCTCTCAGTCTCGGCGCAAGTTGGAGCATGTTGCTACGCCATTGGATTTGTCATGCAGGCGTTAGCGGAAGCTTTATACGATGCTCGAACGTCTTCTTCGTCTGCTTCCTTCAGAGAAGGAAAAACGGAAGTGGCGCAAAGAGTTGGGAAACAGTTTGGTTCGTTTGCTGCGACAAGCTCGTCGCCGCGACAGCACGCCGTGCTCGCAGTTGAACGATACGTCGAAAAAAAGGTAGCCGGGGCAGCGATGGTAACAACATCCGTGGTCTTGCGCGTGTCCAACGCCGTGTTCGGATCGAGAGAATTTCAAAAGCAGCAACAAAATATTCTCGCATAAAAGTAGGTAAATTGTTCATTAGTCTTGCGTGTATTGTTGTAAGTATATTTATTGAGTTAAACAAACGCTTTGCGCTCTTCTAAATCTAACGTACCTTCGCGGTCGACGTGCTTCAAAAGTCTCGGTGGCGTCCTCGCGGGTTTCGGTAATCCTCTGGGAAACTTGTGCGGTTTTAGCAACGCGCGTATTCCTAATCGATTATAGTGAACTTTGGTTACTCTTCCTCCATTCTTTTCGATGAGAGCTTTCGCTGTTTCCGAACACCGAGACACTTCTATGTCCAATTTAAGCGTAAATGGAATCTTCTTTTTATTCATCTTACCATAGCCATCTTCGTCGTCGAATTCATTTCCTTCGTTGTCGTCCTCGTCTCGTTTACAGTTGCCGGCTAATAGCTTCACTCCGAATTTCGTCCTTCGATCGAGAAGTCCCGCGTCTAATAAATGTTTCATAGTCACAACGTTACCGATAGTTCCCGAGGTGAAATCGACGTTCTTTTCGTTTTCAAACGTTCTTTGTATCTCAGACAAGTTCAAAACATTAAATCGCATTTGGTTTTTGTTCGTAAAACCGCGCTTCGGTAATGTCAATCGCAACGGCGTTTGTCCGCCTTCAAAACCTAATCTCGGTCCTCCGCCTGAACGCGACTTTTGTCCGTTATGTCCTCGACCAGCGGTCTTCCCTTTACCGGATCCAATGCCTCTGCCTTTTCGTTTCTTGTATTTTCTCGATCCTGGAACGTCTCGCAAGTTGTTCAAACCTAAAACACCTTCGGCGGCGATGCTCGAACCGGGCTCGACGACGATGCCTCTCTCAGAAAGTTTTGTTTTTCTTCCTCCTTCTTCTTCTTTATTGTTGTTGTCATCCGACGTCGTCGTCGTCGACGACGACGACGACGACGACGACGACGATGCAAAGTAGGACGACACCGATCGTCCGTGGTAAAGTTCGCTGCTCGCACTCCTACTGTTCGCATTTCTATAACGCGTTCCTCGGTGTTGGTGTTGGTGGTGTTGTTTTTCGATCGACGACGACGGAGAAAAACCACGACTATAACCGCGCACGCGTCGAGAAGACGTCGCGGCGGAGTCGACCCGGTGTTGGTGGTGCGACGTCGCGCTTTTCGCGCTCTCTCTCTCGCTCGCTCCCCGCAACCTTCGCGCTAGGGAGGAAAAGAGCGCTCGACGCATGATATGATGTTTCTTCGTGTATGTGTGTGTGTGTGTGTAAAAACGCTATATGTCTGA
>Ga0310343_10002158_pt1 | contig 10305 bp, 2 predicted proteins | sample HC15DNA2025_MG_FD_203519 | JGI IMG/M metagenome (GOLD analysis project Ga0310343, IMG submission 203519) | Marine microbial communities from station ALOHA, North Pacific Subtropical Gyre - HC15-DNA-20-25_MG | ecosystem: Environmental > Aquatic > Marine > Oceanic | place: Pacific Ocean: North...
CCTCATCACCATCATCTGAATGTTGACAACCTGCACTCCCTCCACTTTCAGACTCTACTGTAATATCTAACACATATTCTCCAAGACCAGTTTCCATTGCATTTAATTCGCTATTTATTTGCGTTTCGGAGACTCCTGTTACTTCTCCAATTAATGATGTGTTGTACCATTCAACAACTATTTCATGCGAAGAACTACCTTGTCCATCATTTGAATCAGTGCCTGACCCATTATAACCTTCATGTAAAACAACACCAATAATATCGTCTGGTTGTGGATCTGAAGCACCAGGTGCTAAACATCCAATACCGTTACTAGTTTCATCTTCAGAATAAGTTAACAATACTCGAACGCCAACTATATTTGTCCCATTGGACCATGAATCTATCGAATCTGTATGGAATTCGATTGTAAATGTTTCATCATCCATTATGTATTCTGATCCTTGGCCTAATCTTTCTTCATAGAATGTACCATTAACAAAATAATTTCCAACACCTCCCATATTACTATTTTCAGAATCTGGAGCAGCCACCAAATAACTTAATTCCGAAATTAAAAAGATTACTATGAGTGCCACAAAGCCTTGATTTAACATAGGTTTTGGAATTTCAATATTTGCTAAAAAGTTAGAATCGGAATCTTCGCGGAATGTACACATTAAGAAATGTGCAAGAAATGCAGCACCCATTCCAGGGACTGAAGGAAATAGACCATCTGCCCCATTAAGTGGTTCAAAGCCTAACAAAGGAGGTACCATTGTCCAACCAATAACTCCAGCAAAAGCCGCAACCATCATTGTAATTGAATGAGTTGAATCAGGCTTATACCCCATCCAACGAATTGTAAGTAGTGGGATGAAAATACCACCTAGTCCATAAACAGCAAGTACAACTAGTGCAAAAACAGAATCTCCACCCGGAATATATAGTCCTGCAATAGAAATAAATGTAGCGAAAGCTGCTACAAAAATTGTAACAAGTTTTGTTGTCTTGTGATCTTCTCTCCATTCAGGTTTAATGTCATCAGTAATTGCTGCCGTACAAGCAAGTACTTGACTATCTGCAGTCGACATGGTGGCTGCAAAAATAGACGCAAGAATCATTCCCACACCTAAGGCTGGCATAGTTTCCATAGCCATAGTTGGAAGTCCCAATTCAGCATCAAAACCGTCTTCATTAAATAAAACTCGAGATGCTAAACCTATTATTAACATTAATACAATGAATGGAGTTTGCCAAACGAAGAACCAAATCATGGCTTGTTTACGATCACTATCAGAACCTAAGGTCATTACTCGTGAAACTACTTGTGGTTGTCCTGCTACACCTAAACCACCCAAAAAGAATGCAAATACCCATAATGAAATTCCAAATTTTAAATCGGGAGGCCAGAAACTTGTAAGTGTGGGACTTTGAGCCTCAAGACTAGAATTTAAACCACTGAAACCACCAACAGTATCTACAGCAATCCAACATAGAATTGTAGAGCCGATAATCATCACACAGGATTGTATTGCATCAGTCCATATCGAGGCCCTAATCCCTCCTGCATAGCAATAAGCAACAACCAAAACAAATCCGATTAATATTCCTGTAATCTCGGACCAACCCATCATTACGAATAACGCTTTACCTCCAGAAGTTAATTGGGCTGCAGCATAAATACAGAGAAATAAAACAGAAAGAATTGCAGCTAATTTTGCTTCTGGAGCTCCAGCCTTTTCTGCAACCAAAGATGAAAGTGAACGTACTCCCCTCTCTTGACCTTCTTTTTGTATGAATTTATACAACCAAATCCAAGCAAAAACTTGCCCTACTGTTGAAACCAATCCCAACCAAATTACATTATAACCTGACAAATAGGTAAAACCAATAAATCCAATAAACATATACCCAGAATTCCAAGTACTAACTGCAGAAAGTGCTGCGAGCGCTGGGTGCATCCCCCTCCCTGCTACCAAATAATCATCAGTAGTATCTTTTTTAACAAAAATTGAAGCCATTCCAACTCCTGCAAAAATACACATGAAAAATAAAAATGAAAGTACAATCATAACTTGCTCATCCACATTTATCTCCTCCGATACAGCAGTGCTAATCAAAACCTATTCAAGGATTTAACCTTTAATTCTCACAATATAAAGTGGGCCCGGCCGGATTTGAACCAGCGGCCACTTGGTTATGAGCCAAGCGCTCTAACCGGACTAAGCTACGGGCCCTACAACCTTTCGGAGACCACTTAGAATATGTTATTTACCCATAAAAATATGAAAAAAACTCTACGGTTACTAGTTTTTAAAAAAAAATTGTTTCAGTAATACATAACATACTGTTACTGTTGGGACATGCATGACCAAACTGTGGTCCATGTTTTTCTTTTGCGTATTACTAGTGGCAACAATGAATTGGTATGCGGTAGTTAGAGAACCAGAAGTAGTCCCTGTTGAAGATTTATACGAACATGTAAACTCAGTAGTGAAAGTAAGAGGAACTTTGGTTTCATGGGTAGAAGATCCATGGGGAGATGGTTCAGATAAAACAAATATTGTTATCCAAGACGACACTGGAGTTGTAAGAATTGAATGGAGTAATACCCAAACATTACCACCCGTAGGTTCAATAATTGAAGCGAGAGGAGATTATACAATCACCACTGCAGGGAAAAAAGTAGTATATGCAGTTGGTACTGGTTCTGTTACTTGGAGTGCAGGAGATGTATCTAATCCTGAATTCTTAGGTTCTCATTTTACTGAATTATCTCAAAATCCGGAAAATTACACTGGAAAAATGATAACTCTAAGTGGACATATTTCAAAAACATTGAATCCAGATGATAGATATTCAAGATTTGATTTAAGAGATCATCCAGAATATTCTGGAAGTAACTATTTCCTTGGAATCTCGGGATATGGATCGACTAATAAATGGATTGAAGCGGGTTCAAAAGTGAATGTTACAGGCATGATGGTATTTAGTGAAAGGGACTTGAAATGGATTATGTATGTACAAGGAACCGCAATAGAGGTAGATAATTCTTATAAAAGTGTAATAGGAACCATAGATTGGAACAATCCATCTAGTTGGCAATATGAAGTAAATAACATTGTTTCTGTATATGGAAAAATGGTTCAAGATGAGGATGGAGAATGGTGGATAGAGGGTCCAAACGAAGGATCTAAAATTTGTGCAACCCCGAGTAATTTTCATCTTCAAAATAATGCTGAGTCAATAATTAATATCACTGATTCATGGATTGGTCGATATGTTTGGCCGGAAGATAAATCATACACTTGTCTCATGATGGGAGTTGATGCTGGTTCAGTTACATTAGTGACATCAAAAACTCTAACCGAGATTGTTAATAATCCCCATGAATGGTTAGGAAGTGATGAAACTGTTACAGTTGAAGGGTGGCTTACAACCACGATAAGTCCAACTTATGACGAGGGTTCAATCGGAGACGGACCAACATGGAATACAAGAAATACCGAATTAAATATTCATCTTAGTGGATCTAGAGAAAAATATCTTGAAGAGGGATTAAGAGTCAGAGCAAGTGGAAAAATAGTATGGGATGTTTCATCCACCTCGATGGTTCTTGAAGTTGATACATTGGAACCTATGGATTTTTGGACTGTTAATGGAACTCCAGTCTATGCAACTCCTCTTCCTGCTGAATTAAGTTGGTTTGATGGTCCAACTGCATGGTTTTGGGATGCATTAGGAGGTTCTAGAGTATATATTTCTGGTCATTTAAATATTACAGAAAATGGAACTTTCATAGAACAAGCTGGTACTGATAAGAGATTATGTGTAAATTTAGATCCTAGTTATGATGTTTCGGAAATTATTGACGAAGGAGAAAATCGCTCAACTGAAACTCATACATTTATCGGAAGGTTATATCAGAAAAATGCTGCAGAAGATGGAGCAATACAGATGTGCCTAGATAGTACATCTCCAGATTTAGATCAGGATTTACTGAGTTATGAGGATGAATTAAATTATGGAACAAATTCTAGTAATTCAGATTCTGATGGAGATGGTATTGATGATGGACAAGAGGTTTCAGATGGTACAAATCCACTATCGATAGTATCTGAATCAAATATTTCAATTCAAGAAAGTAATAATAATCAAATTATCACTAATATTGAAAATAATCCTGATAATACTCCAGAAGATTTTGCAAATACTGAATCAGAAGGAATAGATTTAGTAAATATTCTAATTTGGATAATAGTATTCTTGATTGTAAGCGTCATACTAATATCTAGTGTAAGTTATATCAATATAAAGAAAAAAGCAAATATGTTAATGGAAGAAGAATAAGGTGAAAAAATGGATTATTGGTTATCATTAGCTTGGTTACTTGGATCAATGTTTTTTGGAATAGGACTCGGATCAATGACGGGACTAATTCCAGGATTTCATGTAAATAATGTAGCTCTGATTTTACTATCACTAACGCCCTCATTTCTAGCATTGGGAATTCCATTATTTGCTGTAGCATCTATCATTGTTGCTTGTGGAGTAGTTCATACTTTTTTGAATTATATTCCATCTGCATTAATCGGGGCACCCGATGCAGATCAGGCACTTTCATTATTGCCCGGGCATAGAATGTTATTAGCAGGAGAGGCCACGAAAGGCGTTGCTTATTCTGCAAGAGGTAGTCAACTGGGACTACTTTTGACACTACCACTTTTGATTGGAGTTAGGTTTGCTTTTGGGCCTGAATTAAATCTGTACGATGAAATGAGAGATGCACTTCCATGGATTTTATTGACAATTTCGTTCTTCTTGTTAATTACTGAAACTACAAGATTACCATGGCCACTATGGATTCAGAATTTAACAGGTGGGATTCTTGGAGAAGGTTCCAGAGTAACAGGTTTTATTGTTGCAACAGCATATTTTATATTATGTGGTTTCTATGGTTTTGCAGTATTCTCATTACCTGCAACAAGCCCTGTTGGAATGCCAAATGCAAGCCTTTTACTCCCGTCTTTGGCGGGTCTATTTGGAATTGCAAATTTAATAGACATATATTCAACAACACAAGAGTTACCACCACAAAAAGATGACTGGGAATTACCACCACCAGGACCACTGATGGTACCTTGTTTTCTATCAAGTGTGGCTGGAACCGTGATGGCAGTATTACCTGGGATGACTGCTGCGCAGGCCACTGTAATGGTAATGAGTGGTAGAAACGTAGCTGCATGGGTCAAAGGAGAAGAAGGATGGGGAATGGATTTTGAAAATATGACAATGCCTGAAATTAGTGATGATGACTTGATGGCAAAAGCCATGGCTGCTGCAGATAGCGAAGAAATACCAATCGATGATGTATACAAAGATCGAGATATGGAAATTATTGCCATTCTATCGGCTGTTAATACAGCAGTCACGGTGAGTGTTTTGGGATTTTTATACGTCATCGGACGTTCGAGAAGTGGTGCAACTCTAGCATTAAAACAAATGTATCCAATTGATAAATGGTCAGAGTTAGAACCTTCTTCTGATTTCGTACGATTACTTGCAGTAACTGTAGCAGCAGGACTAATTGCAATTCCAATAATGACTAAAGTTGGAAAAGGAGTTCTAAAATTACATGAAATGATTCCTCTACAAACAATGTTAATGGCTGTAATAATTTTTGTCACACTACTGGTATGGTTTTCAACTGGATGGATAGGAATCGGCGTTTTGATAGTTGGCACAGTAATGGGTTTAATGCCTCCAAGGATAGGAATAAGAAGAAGTCATGGTATGGGGATAATAATCGTACCAATCATGATTTATACATTTATGCAAAAATATGGAGATCCCTTTGGATTTATTTAAAAAAAAATGGTGAAAAAATGAAAATTAATACAAGAATAATTATCCCTTTAATGATTTGTATGTTGATGTTTAGTAATTCAATTTCAACTCAAGTCTTAGACGAATTTAAAGAAAAAGAGCCCCAACTAGTTGAAGCACGTTCAACGGCATGTGCTTCGGATGTATGCTTAAGCGAATTGATGGTAAATGCTCAAGGAAGTAGTGAAACTGGCTCAGTAGATACATCAAATTGGGCTAGTGCTGAATGGGTAGAACTTTACAATAGCGGCCCGAATTCAATAGATTTAACCGGTTGGAAATTAAGAGACAATATGAACAGAGATATGGATTTAGATACCTCGAGAATTGTGTATCCTCAAGGCGCTTCAGATATGAATTTACAATCGGGAGCATATATGATAGTTGCAAGAAACGGTGATGGTGCGGGTTGTGGTTTTTGTCTATCAAATAATGGAGCTTCATATACTCGTTCAGCATCACTAATTGACAATAGTGGGAATTCAGTTCATGAAGCAACATGGGGATTTTCTGTTTCAGAAGGTGTTTCATTAATTGAAAACCCTGCTGATCCTTTAGCTGATTGGATCGAATCTAGTCAATTAACTCCTGGTGCAAGCAATGGCAATGCAAGTATACCTGAGACTGTAATGTGTGTAGATATCTGTGTAAATGAAGTTATTCCAAATCCTATGGGGAATGATTCACGAAATTGGCCTGATGGTGAGTGGATAGAATTATACAATAATGGTAGTACTGACGTAAATTTATCCGGATGGGGTATGTCCCTAGATAGCGGAGATTATACAAATAATTTACTTGATTTTGCAATAAATTTTGATGCTGATAATGAACAAGATTGGATTTTACAACCAGATGAATATTTATTATTAGGTTTAAATTCAACAGATAATTTTGTATTAAGAAATAATGCTGATGAACTAACACTTAGAAGACCTAATGGCTCTGTTGCACATTCTGCTGAATGGTTAAGTGCACCATCAGGAAGTAGTTTGGTCGCACCAAAATCTGTAGTTAACAATTATTGGGTAAGACCTCCATATATGACTCCAGGATGGGAAAATCCTGTTAATTTACAAGATTCTGTTAATGGAACTAGTGATTTTAAAATTAGTGAAGTTTTAGCATACCATGATTCTTCAAATGGTAATTCCTACCCTAATGGTGAATGGATAGAACTATTCAATGGAGGCGAGAGTTCTATTGATCTCACGGGATGGAAAATAAGAAATAGCACTTGGAAAACTATTGACATCGAGGATCATATTGTATCTGGAGGTAATTCTTTAACTGGACAACTAGATGGAGGAAAATACCTAATTTTAGGGAATATTTCAGAATTCATAATACAGAATTACTATGAAGTTTTATGGCTTATTGCACCAGACGAATCAGTTGTTCAAGCAATTCACTGGAATACTTCTTCAATGGGATTAGGACTTATTGAAGACTTAAACGGAACCATCGCAGACCCTTGGATTTCTTTTATGCCAACTCCGGGATTACCCAATATAGAACCTCCTCCAAACTATGATGATAATGCAGAATTTGTACTAACTAAGATTTTCGCCAACGGAAATACTAATTCGAATTCATGTCACACATATGTTGAAATCAAAAATTCTGGAAATACAACCTCAACCCTACATGGTTGGAAGTTAAGTTTTAATGGAGAGGATATTGGATTAAGTGGTATTGATGAATTTATTTTTGCTGACATTTCCATCGCTTCTGGAAATTCAATTAAAATTGGAACAGGTGAATCTGATGTTCAAAATTATTTACAGACTCATGGAGGAGTTCAAGCATATTATTGGTGGGATATAATTACTGATAAGGAAATGCTTGAAGAACCAGATATTGGAAAAACATGTATCTATCATGAATCACTAATTTCTTTAGAAAATCCAAACTCAACTTACATTGATGCAGTAGCATTACCTGATTCTAGCCCACCATTAAATGGTTGGAATGGGGCAGCCATAAATCTACCAAATTCAATTTCAAACCAAAATACAATTGTATTTGTCAGAGGAAATGGTTGTGAATTTTTACCTGATACTAATACAAGTTCAGATTGGGAAATTACATGGAGTAAATTCGGGAGAAGTTCGCATTGCGATTTTAATTATCAAACATTTTCAAATGCAAAAATCACTCCAATGGTTGGACCAAGTGATGGCCTATATCAAATGGTAAATTGGATTGATAGTGCCGAAGAAAGTCTTCATGTCCACATGTATGAATTTACAAGTTTTAAATTAGCAAATTCTCTGATTGAAGCGGTAAACAGAGGTGTTGATACGACTGTATTAATTGAGAAATACCCGTATTCAAACTACGATCTAACGACAACTAGAGGCATTGTTTACGAACTAGACCAAGCAGGAATAGAAGTTCTCTGGTTCACCACTGGAAGTGCAGAAGCACCTCAGCCTTACGCTTATAATCACGCAAAAGCTGTTGTTCTTGATGAACAAGAAGTTTGGTTAGGAAGTGGAAATTTCAAAGACAGTAGTTTCCCTAATAGACAACAATATGAAGCAAATGGAGAGATAGTATTATTTGGACCAGATGGAAATAGAGAATGGGGTATTTTTGTTAACTCTTCAATGCTTGCCACTCAGCTACTCAGTAGAATGTCTTGGGATGAGAATACAAATCACCCACATATTGAAGCATACGATCCAGGAGAACCTCAATTCGACAAACCAGATTCGTGGTCAGGATTACCAACATCAAATTTACCACTAGATGCCCCATTATATTCAATTCCAGAATTTGAAGGTGATTTTGATGGAAAACTTCTATCATGTCCGGATGATTGTGCTGATGCAATAATTTCAAGTATTGATAATGCGGATTCTTCGATATTATTATCTTTACAATACTTAGATTTAGATTGGTGGTATGGTTGGTCTGATGAAACAAATCCATGGGGTGACAGTCTTGTTGTTGGAGCACTAGAAAGAGCTGCTGAAAGAGGTGTATCAATTAGGCTGATAATCAATGAATATTATGCAGATGAATCTCCAGAAGTGCAACAAGCCACTAATTTGTTTAATGAAATTTGGAATCATACATACGGATATGATACAGCAGCAATTATGATGTCTGCTGGAGGTGATGACAGAATTCTTAAACTTCACAACAAAGGGATGATTGTTGACTCTCAAACGGTCCTAATTGGTTCAATGAATTGGGGTTCAAATTCGTTATTACAAAATAGAGAATATGGTTTAATGATAAATAATTCAGATATAGCGCAATACTATATTGAAAGCTGGAATTCTGATTGGGACAGATTAGATCTTTGGACTGATACAGACGGTGATGGTTTACCTGATCATTGGGAAGTAAGTTTTGGTTTGAATCGAACAACATCAATTATCCCTGGAACTGCTATCACAGAACATTCGTACGATCCCGATGGAGATGGACTAAATAATTTGGAAGAATATAATTATGCAGGAGATCCACTGTCTCCAGATACTGATGGAGATTGCATTCCTGATTTATTAGAAATTTCATTTGCACAAATCGAAGGAATTAGTGCGCGTGCTGCTATGAAAGAGATAGATGCTAATGACAATGGTGTTGATGATGGAGTAGAAACAGAATGTGGATTAGATCTTGAAGATGTAGATATAGACACAACTAGTGACAGTGATAATGATGGTGTTGTAGACATCAATGATTTATGTCAAGATACAGAAGAGAATGTTGCAGTAAACATTGATGGTTGTCCACTTGATTCGGACAGGGATGGTGTAAATGATTTTGATGATTCTGGAGCGATTTTAGATTTATGTGAAAATACACCTAGTGGTACTAATGTTGATTCCACGGGTTGTGAGATTATTTCAGAAGAGGATATAGATAATGATGGGATTCTTGATTCTGAAGATTCTTGTTTAGACACACCAGAAGGTGTTGATGTAGATTCTAGTGGATGTAGTGATCAAGATAATGATGGTATAATTGATTCAATTGATGAATGCCCTGAGACACTACCGGGAACAATAGTTGGTAGTACAGGCTGTACTCCTTCGCAGGAAAAAACAAATGATGAAGAAAATGAAGAGAATAGATTAGGTAATGGAGCAGCTGCAGATGATAGATTATCATTACTGATCTTAGTATTAATGGGATTTGCTGCCGTAGCTTTTGTAGGATCAATTGCTATATTCTTTGTGAATAGAAAAAATGCAACAGAAGAAATTTTTGCAGATTTGACAAATGAAGTAATTGATGATGCAGCAATGGGACTAGAAAATCCAGATTTCAATGATGAAGAGACACCAATATTTGCATCACCGGTTTTAGACGCTGTTACAGGTGCAACTGCTAGTGAAGACGAACATAGAAAGGCTGTATTTTCAGCGCCAGTTTTAGATGCATCTGACACAGTAAAGTACGATGAAAATAATGAGTC
>Ga0310343_10002162_pt1 | contig 10298 bp, 7 predicted proteins | sample HC15DNA2025_MG_FD_203519 | JGI IMG/M metagenome (GOLD analysis project Ga0310343, IMG submission 203519) | Marine microbial communities from station ALOHA, North Pacific Subtropical Gyre - HC15-DNA-20-25_MG | ecosystem: Environmental > Aquatic > Marine > Oceanic | place: Pacific Ocean: North...
TAAATAAGAAATGAAAGAAGATTATTATGAAATTTTAGGAGTATCTAAATCAGCCACAGCATCTGAAATAAAAAAAGCTTACAGAAAAAAAGCAATTCAATATCATCCTGATAAAAACCCTGGTGATAAAACTGCAGAAGCTAATTTTAAGAAAGCTGCAGAAGCTTATGAGGTATTGAGTGATCCAAATAAAAAATCAAAATATGACCAGTTTGGACATAGTGCTTTTGATGGTGCTGGCGGTTTTGGAGGTGGTGGAATGAATATGGATGATATTTTTAGTCAATTTGGTGATATTTTTGGGAGTGCTTTTGGATCATCCTTTGGTGGATTTGGTGGAGGTGGTCAGAGAGTTTCTAAAGGATCTAATCTTAGAATTAGAGTAAAATTAACTTTAGATGAGATAATTAATGGGGTTGATAAAAAAATTAAAGTCAAACGAAAAGTATTATCTCCTGATTCAAAATTTTCAACTTGTAATAATTGTAATGGAACTGGACAAGTAACTAGAGTTACAAATACAATTCTTGGAAGGATGCAGTCATCATCCGTGTGTCCATCATGTGGTGGATCTGGTCAATCAATTATTTCAAGAGGTCCAGGAACCGACTCCAATGGTATGCTTAATTCTGAGGAAACTGTATCGATAAATATACCTGCTGGAGTTGAGGAAGGTATGCAACTTAAAGTATCAGGAAAAGGTAACGACTCTAATAATCCAAATGGAATCTCAGGAGATCTTTTAGTGCTTATAGAGGAATCTACTGATAATAATTTTACTAGAGAAGGAAAACATCTTCACTATGATTTATATATAAGTATTTCAGAGGCTGCTTTGGGTGTGTCAAAAGACATTCACCTTATTGACGGAAAAGTAAGGATTAAACTTGAGTCAGGTATACAATCAGGTAAAACTCTCAGACTTAGAAATAAAGGTATTCCTGATTTAAACGGTTATTCAAAGGGTGATTTACTTGTACATGTCAATATCTGGACACCAAAAACTTTAAATAAAAAACAAAAAGATTTTTTTAAAGAAATGCTGGATGATGATAATTTTAGACCAAACCCAAATAAAACAGACAAGTCCTTTTTTGAAAAAGTACGAGACATGTTTGCATAAATAATTTTATCTTAGAGACTCTAATTAACTTGAAATGAGTAAAATCCTGATAATTGAAGATGAGGAACCTATTAGAAGAGTACTTGTTAGAATATTATCTGATGAAGACTCAAGTTTTGAAATTCAAGAAGCTTCTGATGGCAAAAAAGGTATTGATCTAATTAAAAAAGAATCTTTTGACCTTGTACTTTGTGATATTAAGATGCCAAAGGTAGATGGGATAGAACTACTCCAGAGGACAAGAAAGACTAATACTACATTGCCTTTTATTATGCTTACTGGTCATGGAAATATTGAGACAGCAGTTGAGTCAATGAAATTAGGAGCTTATGACTTCATCTCTAAACCACCTGATCTAAATAGACTCATAAATTCAGTAAGAAATGCACTTGAGAAAAAGGAGTTAATAACTGAAAATAAATTACTAAGACAAAAAGTTGCAAAAAAGTATGAGATTATTGGTGAATCAAAACCTATAATGGAGATTCACTCCATGGTTGGTAAAGTAGCTCAAACAGAAGCAAGAGTATTAATAACTGGTGAAAGTGGTACAGGTAAGGAATTAGTAGCTCACAATATACACGAAAGAAGTAGTAGAAATAAATCTCCGTTTATTGAAGTAAATTGTGCTGCAATACCATCTGAACTTATTGAAAGTGAGTTGTTTGGTCATTTAAAAGGTTCATTTACATCTGCTGTAAAAGACAGACAAGGTAAATTTGAAGCAGCTAATAATGGTACTTTATTTCTTGATGAGATAGGTGATATGAGCTTGGCTGCACAAGCAAAGGTTTTAAGGGCATTAGAAGAAAATAAGATTCAAAGAGTTGGAAGTCAGAAAGACATTCCTGTTGATGTTAGAGTAATTGCTGCTACAAATAAGGACTTAAAAAAAGAAATAGAAGACGGTAATTTTAGAGAAGACCTATATCACAGATTAGCAGTTATTCTAATTGAAGTTCCTGAATTAAGTAAAAGAAAATCTGATATACCTATTTTAATATCACATTTTTCTAAACTTATTTCTAAAGAGCAAGGAATTGAAACTAAAGAATTCAACAAGGACTCACTAAAATTATTAGAGGAATATAATTGGTCAGGGAATGTAAGAGAACTTAGAAATGTTATTGAAAGATTAATTATCCTTGGCGGTAATCCAATTACAAAAGAAGATATAAATCTTTTTGCTTCAAAAAAATAAAATTATATGAGGTACTTAATCTATTATATAGTAGTTGTGTTTTCATGCTCTATATACTCTCAAGATTTAAATAAACACTCACTATTTATAAAAGAGATATATAATGAATCTCTATCTAATGGAGAATCCTATGAAAGACTCGATTATCTTTCAAATCAAATAGGAGGGAGGTTATCTGGTTCAATTAACTATGAGAGGTCAGTAAAATGGGGGAAAGGAGAACTTGATTTAATCGGATTAGATTCAGTTTGGCTTCAGCCAGTAATGATTCCAAAATGGGTAAGAGGTGCACCTGAATATGCACATATTGAGTCAACTCCTGGTAATACAATATCAGTCCCTATAGCTGCATTAGGTGGTTCAATATCAACACCGTCAATTGGGATATCAGCAAATGTGGTAGAGGTAAAATCATTTGAAGAATTGTATAGTATTGGAAAAGATTCAATTCAAGGAAAAATTGTTTTCTTTAACAGAAAGATGGACCCAACTTTGATTAATACATTTCAAGCTTATGGTGGAAGTGTAAATCAAAGAACTCAAGGTGCAACAAAAGCTGCAAAATTTGGAGCTGTAGGGGTTATAGTAAGATCTATGACAACAACATTAGATGATTACCCACACACCGGATCAATGTACTATGACGGGCTTTCATTAAATGAAAGAATACCTGCTGCTGCAATTAGTACTAATGGTGCAGACCTTTTAAGTTCTATGCTATCACTAAACCCAAATATTAAATTTTTTTTTAGACAAAACTCTAAAAATTTTCCTGATGTTTTATCTTATAATGTGATCGGTCAAATTGATGGATCTGAAAGAGCTGATGAAATAATTCTTGTTGGTGGTCATCTAGATTCTTGGGATCTAGGAGATGGGAGCCATGATGATGGTGCTGGCATAGTTCAATCAATTGAGGTTTTAAGAATTTTAAAGGTTTTAAATTATAAACCTAAAAGAACTATTAGAGTAGTATTATTTGCAAATGAAGAGAATGGATTAAGAGGTGGAAATAAATATGCTGAGCTTGCAAAAATTAACAAAGAGTCACATTTTTTTGCTCTTGAGTCTGATGCAGGTGGATTTACTCCTAGAGCTTTTAGTTTTGAGACAACAGAAAGTGAGTTTAAGAGTTTAAAGGAATATGAAGGCTTATTCAAACAATATGGAATCGATAATTTTGTTATGGATGGTAGTGGTGCAGATATAGGACCTCTAAAAGATAATAAAGTTATTCTAGCAGGATTTAGACCAGATCCACAAAGATATTTTGACTATCATCATGCTGCATCTGATACATTTGATAAAATTAATAAACGCGAGTTGGAACTTGGTGCAGCAGCTATGACAGCATTAGTCTACTTAATTGATAACTATAAACTATAATAATGAGCACGGTACTTAAGGGAATCTCTAGATATACTAGAGAGTTTAAGTATAACTTAAAACTTGCCTACCCAGTAATGATTGGTATGCTTGGGCATACATTTGTTCAGTTTATAGATAATGTAATGGTAGGACAGTTAGGTACAGCTGAATTAGCTGCAATTTCATTAGGAAATAGTTTTGTATTTATTGCTATGTCAATTGGAATTGGATTTTCTCAAGCAATAACTCCCTTAATTGCTGAGGCTGATGGTGCAAAAAAAGATAATGATATATCAAGAATCTTTGAACACAGTTTTTTAATTTGTTTAATACTTGGAATTATTCTTTTTACAGTAGTCTTTTTGAACAGAAGTCTCCTATACTCTATGAATCAGCCAAATGAAGTGGTTAAATTAGCTTCTCCATATTTATTCTGGGTATCATTCTCATTAATTTCAATAGTAACTTTTCAATCATTTAGACAATTTGCTGATGGTTTATCCTTCACTAAAGCAGCTATGTACTCAACTTTATTGGGAAATGTAATAAATGTGATTTTAAATTTTTTTTTAATTTTTGGGCTTTGGATATTTCCTAAACTTGGTGTTGAAGGTGCAGCAATTGGTACACTGATTTCTAGATTATGTATGTTAACATTTATAGTCATTTACTTGAAATTACATAAAAAGCTATCAAAATATATTAAGAGATTTTTCCCCTCAAAAGTTCAAATTCAAAGAGTAAAAAAGATAATATATTTAGGACTACCATCTGCCTTACATAGCTTTTTTGAAGTTGCTTTTTTTATTTCTGCAGTCTGGATGGCAGGTATAATTGGTAAAAATTCTCAAGCCGCGAATCAAATTGCTCTAAATCTAGCCTCAATGACATATATGGTAGCTCTCGGAGTTGGAGTCGCAGCTATGATAAGAGTTGGAAATCAAAGAGGAATGATGAATTTTATTAAATTGAGAGAAGTTGCTCTTTCCACTTTACTACTAATAATAATTATAGATATATTTTTCTGTTTAATATTCCTAATTTTTAATGATTATTTACCATTACTTTACTTAGACCCTGGAGATTCAAATAATCTTACTGATGTTAACGAAGTTATTCAAATTGCATCAAAACTTTTAATCATTGCTGGAGTTTTTCAATTATTTGATGGAATTCAGGCAGTAGTCTTAGGCGCACTAAGAGGTATGCAAGACGTAAATAAGCCAGCTTTAATTATATTCCTTTCATATGGACTAATTGGTTTCCCAACTTCATATTTTTTAGGCTTTTATACCAGTCTTTCAGTGGTTGGAATATGGATTGGGTTAATGACAGGTCTTTTTTCTTCATCTCTTTTCCTTTTTCTTAGATTTAATTACCTTTCAAAAAAAACAATAAGACTAAATGTTTGAAGAAATATTAAAACTAGACTCTAAATTATTTCTGTTCTTGAATAATCTAGGAACATCAAGATTTGATACTTTCTGGATAAGTCTATCTAAGATAGAGGCAAATATTTTGATGTATTTATTTTTAATTTTTTTATTCTTTTACATTCAAAATTTTCGTCCAAAGTTTTTAAATATCTTATACCTTTTACTTGTCATCGCACTAATGATAACGATTACTGATCAAGGAGCAAATTATTTTAAAGATTCTTTTCAACGTCTGAGACCATGTTACAATGAGTCTTTAATGGATTCTTTAAGACTTGTTAAAGAAAATTGTGGTGGAAAATATGGCTTTTTCTCGGCACATGCATCTAATTCTTTTTCTTTAGCCATTTTCTTTGGTCTCTTATTCAAAAATAAAATTAGATATATGTTTATAATAACTATGGCTTATGCATCACTCATTTCCTATAGTCGAATATATCTTGGTGTTCATTTTCCGATTGATATTATTGTTGGTGGTTCTTTTGGAATAACTGTAGGACTTATTACTTACAGTTTTTTATATCTAAAGTTTTTGAAGTTCTTTGACGAAGCTTAACCAGGAGTACTTTATTTTAGATTTTTTAATATTTTTTCTATATATGTTTAGTTTTTCTTCATCTAAAGCTTTTAATATTACATATGATAAGTTTTCAGCTGTTTTTTTAAAAATTGCTCCGCTTTTATCTCTAAGAATAACTTCTTTTAAGCCCTCAATATTTGAAACAACCGATGGAGTCTCATAAAAATAACATAGTGGAGTAATCCCACTTTGACTGGCTTTTATATATGGTTGAATAATTAGGTCACTCGCACAAATATAATCTCTAATCATCTTAGAATCTAAAAATTTATTATCAATAATAATTTTATCATTCAGATCTAGATCACTAATTAAACTTAAATACCTATCCACTGGTTCATAAAATTCTCCTGCAATTATTAGTTTGATGTCATCTCTACTTATAAATTTCATACTCCTTATAAGAGTCTCTAATCCTTTATATTTTCTAATTAGACCAACAAAACATATATAAGTTTTGTCACTGAGTCCTAAATTAACTTTTGCTATTTTTTTATCCATTGGTTTAGGCAGATTTAAATTAATTGGATGGAATAGAGATAGAACTTTTTTATCAGTAGATTTTTCAACTTGTCTTCCAACATTATCTGACATTGTAATAAATTTTTCGCATGTATTTAAAAAAAACTTACGAAGTAGCTTTTCAAAAGGTACTTTTTCATGATTGTCCCAATTATCAATAAGCCCAATGATTTTTATTCTTTTATTTAAAAGTAAAACAATAAAAAAATAAGGGAAAACTAAAATAGGTGACCAGTATCTTAAAATTATTGAGTCAGGCATAACCTTATTTGCCATTTTAGATACTTTAATCCAGTTAAATGGATTCACAGTATTGATTAGTCTGGTTATTTTAAAATTTTGAACATAACTTTCATTACTAAATTGAGATTTTCCAGGAAACAAAAAACTAGGATATAAAAGTGAAAAGGTCCAAACTTCAGTATTAACTCCTAATTTGATTAACTCATTACACAATGAATGAGTTGAGTCTGAAATACCACCCCTGTAGGGGTAGGCAGCTGAAAATACTAGGAACTTAATTTTATCTTCCTTTGTATTCATAATTTTTAAAATAAACTTTATAAGTCTCCGTATGAGTTCTTTCTTGGAAGATCTGATTTACCCATAAGATATTTGTCAATATGATAAGAAGCTTCTCTACCTTCAGAAATTGCCCAAACAATTAATGATTGACCTCTTCGACAATCACCAGCAGTAAAAATATTATTTTTTTTGGTTTGATAATCGGAATTTGAAGATATATTGCCTCTATCATTCATATCAATATTAAGAAGATTTGGAAGAGATTCTTCAGGACCTGTAAATCCTAGAGCTAATATTACCAAGTCACATTTCCATGTTTTATTAGTATTAGGAATTTCAGTAAATTTTCCAGAGACCCTATCAACTTCAACATTAACAGTCTCAAGGCCTATTAAGTTATTGTGTTTATCACCGATAAATTTTTTTGTTAAAATACTCCACTCTCTGCTAACTCCCTCTTGATGAGATGAAGTTGTTTTAAGAGTGAAAGGCCAATATGGCCATGGATTGGAGGAATTTCTATTCTTACCTGGTTTATGAGATAATTCAAAATTTACTACACTATTTGCACCATGCCTATTACATGTTCCAATACAATCAGAACCAGTATCTCCTCCTCCTATAACAATTACATTTTTATCTTTTGCATTATATCTATCTAAATGTGCATTTATTTGACTATCTACAAACTTATTATTATGAGTTAAAAAATCCATTGCTTGTTCTATACCATGTAAATCATTTCCTGGAATGTCTAATGATCGTTTTTTGGCAGATCCAGTTGAGATAAGAACTGCATCATATTTTTCTTTTAACTCTTTTATTGAAATATCTACACCGACATTAACATTACACTTGAATTTGATACCTTCCTCTTTTAATATATTAACCCTTCTATCAATGATACTTTTCTCTAATTTAAAATCAGGTATACCATATCTTAAAAGTCCACCTATTTTATTATCTCTTTCAAAAACGGTAACATTGTGACCTACTGAGTTTAATTGCTGAGAAGCAGCAAGCCCAGCGGGTCCAGAACCAATAATAGCAACCTTTTTTCCTGTTTTAATTTTTGGCTTATTTGGCTTTATCCATCCATTTTTAAAACCCTCTTCAATAATATTTTTTTCAATTAATTCAATTGATACAGGTGAATCAATGATTCCTAGAACACAAGATGCCTCACATGGAGCAGGACATAGTCTTCCAGTAAATTCAGGAAAATTATTTGTTGAGTGAAGGACCTCAAGTGCATCTTTCCATTTCTTATTGTAAACTAAATCATTGAAGTCAGGAATCAAATTTCCTAGTGGGCACCCACTATGACAAAATGGTACTCCACAGTCCATACATCTTGCTGATTGACTCTCTAATTCAGACTTTTTAACTTTTACAGTAAATTCATTGTAATTTTTAAGTCTACTCCTTATTGGTAGATATTTCTCATCAATTCTATCAAATTCTTTAAAACCGTTAACTTTTCCCATTTAATTAATAAGTTGATTAATTTTTTCTTCCTTTAACTTTTCCAGTGCAGCCTTATATTCAATTGGCATAATCTTTACAAAGTTTTTCTTTTTTGAATTCCACTTTGATATTATATTTTCAGCTACTTTGCTAGCTGTATTTGAATAATGATTTTTTAATAAACTATATATTAAATCAGAATCTTGACTGTCTATCTTTTCAAAGTTTATCATTTCCATATTGAATTTTTTTTCTGAGAAATTAGGTGTTTTTAATATATATGCAATTCCTCCACTCATTCCAGCCCCAAAATTTCTACCAATTTCTCCTAATATCAAAACATTTCCACCTGTCATATATTCACACCCATGATCTCCAACTCCTTCGACAACAGCGTTGGCACCTGAATTTCTGACACAGAATCTCTCACCTGCAATTCCATTAATATATGCCTCACCAGATGTTGCTCCATATAGAGCAACGTTACCTGTAATTATATTTTTATCAGACTCAAAAGTAGATTCTTCTGGAATTTTAATTGATAAAATTGCTCCTGACAAGCTTTTACCAAAATAGTCATTTGTATTTCCAATTACAGTCATATTGAGTCCTTTGACTGCAAATGCACCAAAACTTTGACCGGCGGAGCCCCTAAAATTAATATTAAGAGTATTTTTAGGGAGACCATTAATTCCATGTAGGTTGGATATTTCATTGCTGATTAGAGCTCCTACAGATCTATCTGTATTCATAATCTTAAATTCAAAAGAAGATTTTACTTTCTTGTTTATTGAAAGTTTAGCAGAATCTAATATTTCAAAATCTAGGACACCTTCCAGATTATGATCTTGTTTTTTTGTGTTTTTAATTGGAAAACCTTCCTGATTAATTGGTTTGTATAAAACTTTATCTAAATTAATACCCTTAACTTTATAATCCTCAAAACCTTCTTTTGGTTTTAATTTTTGAGTTTGACCTATCATTTCATCCACAGTCCTAAATCCAAGGTCTGCCATAATTTCTCGTAATTCTTGTGCAACGAAATACATGTAATTAATTACATGTTCTGGTTTACCTTTAAAGTTTTTTCTTAAGTCTGGGTCTTGGGTTGCTATCCCAACAGGACATGTGTTTAGGTGACATGCTCGCATCATGATACAGCCAGAAGCTACAAGAGGAGCTGTAGAAAAGCCAAACTCTTCTGCACCTAAAAGGCATGCTACAGCTACATCCTTACCTGTCTTAAGTTGGCCATCACATTCAAGTACAACTCTACTTCTTAAATTATTGATTACTAATGTTTGTTGTGCCTCAGCAATTCCAAGTTCCCATGGAAGGCCAGCATGTCTTAAAGATGTTAATGGAGATGCTCCAGTTCCACCATCATAACCTGATATTAGAATGACATCAGCTTTAGCTTTTGCAACACCCGCTGCAATAGTACCAACACCAACCTCTGAAACTAATTTGACATTTATCCTAGCTTTTCTGTTTGCATTTTTTAGATCAAAAATTAGTTGAGCTAAATCTTCAATTGAGTAAATATCATGATGTGGAGGTGGAGAAATTAATCCTACAAATGGTGTAGAATTTCTGACTTTCGCAATAAGAGGGTTAACCTTTGGGCCAGGTAATTGCCCTCCCTCTCCTGGTTTTGCTCCCTGAGCCATCTTAATCTGAATTTCATCCGCATTTGATAGATAGAATGAGCTAACACCAAATCTACCTGATGCAACTTGTTTTATGGAACTATTCCTCAGGTCTCCATTTTTATCCTTTTTAAACCTATTACTATCTTCACCACCTTCTCCAGAATTACTTTTACCTCCAATTCGATTCATTGCAATAGCTAGGTTTTCATGAGCCTCTTTACTTATGGATCCATAAGACATCGCACCAGTTTTAAATCTCTTAACTATTTCTGTCCACGGCTCAACTTCTTCTATTGGAATTGGATTGTAATCTACAAATTTTAAAAGACCACGTATAGTCATTAATTGTTCCTCCTGTTCATTTACTAACTTTGAAAATTCTTTGTAAGAAGAGTAGCTTTCCTGTCTAACAGATTTTTGAAGT
>Ga0310343_10002164_pt1 | contig 10297 bp, 19 predicted proteins | sample HC15DNA2025_MG_FD_203519 | JGI IMG/M metagenome (GOLD analysis project Ga0310343, IMG submission 203519) | Marine microbial communities from station ALOHA, North Pacific Subtropical Gyre - HC15-DNA-20-25_MG | ecosystem: Environmental > Aquatic > Marine > Oceanic | place: Pacific Ocean: North...
GGCGTCGTGGGCGAATAGGTAGGCTACATAATCGTCACCGTTATTGTTGGTGTTGCCACTGGTTCCTACACTAAAAACTGTGCTCGTTGGGGCGGCATTCCAAATGTCAGTGTTGTTAAATTTTGAGGTGGTTGTGTTCAAATGGTTATAATAATTATATCCTCCCATACTTCTGTGATAGACCGTCCAGTTATATGCCTGATCTACATTTTTGACAATAATCATTCCGGGCGTAGAGCCTAAATTGTGGCTTATTGTTCTGGCCGTATCGTTACCTGTGTAAGTAACAATATCAAAAAACCCTGATTGCTTACGAAATGACCAAGAAGCCCACTCTGTCCCAAACGGCTGTGTATCCCAGTTTATATCCGCACTTGCACCAATAGAAAATCCGTTACTGTTAAAAGAAGTAAGCTGGTCAGTATGCGTTGTTTCTACGGCATCAGAATTAGGAACAAGAGATTTATTGGCCCCTCTTACAGTATCGTACATACGGTGATTAGTGCCACCAGACGCATCTCTGCCTTTAAGCCATACCAAACCGCCTTCGCCAGAAAGATCAATGTCGTTAGTTATAGTCTGCGTAGATCGATTGCCGTCATACAGGAACGTAGAAAACACATCGTCAACGTAAACAGGGTCGCCTTTAGCGCCGGAGCCTGCGAGCAGTCTTAAAGCTCCGTTGCTCATTAGGCGAACGCCTGACCGGCAGTAAACCCGTAATACGTTGTGCCACCATCTCTAGTAAAAAACACAAACACATCTACACCGTTATTAGTTGCGGTAAGCGTTGGCGCTGTTCCGCCTGCCCAATCAACACTTGTAGGCCATGTAATGGTTCTTGCGCTAGAGTCTTGAATAATTTTCAAGATAAACACTGAGCCCGTGTTATTCGGCCCCGGATTGCTAAATGTGTAGGTAACATTTTCGGTCAAGTCATGCTCAAAGACATTACCAAGCTGGAGGTTAATTGTTGCGGCATTAGAACTGGACGTTATTGTGTTTACGTCATCTGTAGTTCCCGCATCAAAATTAACAACACCATTGGCATCTGCGGTTACGGCTTTAGATGCCTGTGTTAAGCCAAGCGTTGTTATGTCTAGATAATTAAGCTCCGTTGTTGTCGCGGTAACGCCGTCAAGAAGATTGATTTCTGTAGCTGTTGAGGTAACCGCTACGTCTTCGTTTATCTTGGGCGACGTAAGTGTTTTGTTGGTAAGCGTCTGCGTAGCAGTGTCGGAAACAAGATTGCTTCCTGTCGCAGGTAGCACCAGCGTATTACTCGCCGCCGCAGAATGCGGTGCGCCCTGCACCGTCTGAGCGTGTGCGTTTCCGCTTTCACAATAAAATTTGATGCGAGAAGCTGTGCCACCATTCTTTAGGTCTATAAGCCCACTCTCAATGCTGACATTACCGTCAATTACTACCGTGCCGTTGGCGTCTTCTACAACAGCTTTGTCGGCAGGGAACGCACAAAATATAGACTTGGTTCCTGCTTGCAAGTTGACAGCAGACCCGCTATTAGAACTTGCAAGCACTGTCGTTCTGGCAAGGGTGTTGCCACTACTGGTATAGGTTCCTAGACCGACTTCAAACGCTGTGTTGTTGCTATCTATAATCGCGTAGTACGTTGTATCACTGTCGGATAAAACAGAAGAGAACGTAACAAAGTTACTGGCCGCGCCACCCAAAGCAATGTTGCCAGTGCCAGTGGTTGTCGTTGTCTCTTTAACTCTATCTTTAATTACAAGAGCCATAACATAACCTTTAAATTTCAGCGGCAGGGTTGGGATTTACTACCCAGCCCTCCTGCTCCTCAGACCATAAATATGCGCCACCGTCATCGGGGTAAGGTGTCGGCGGTTGCCACTCATAGTTGCTATCTAGCGTCCAGCTAGGAAACGGCTTTGGAAATAAAAAAACATCGTTAGCAGAGTCATACTTCCCGCCCACGGGAGCAAAACGCTTTCTAAAATTGCTGTTGTAGCTAGTTTGCACCCATGTGCCGCCAAACAAATTTTGACAAAAATCTTTTCCAAGCTGTTCCTGCTCAACATCGCTTTCATCTTTTATATCTTCATTGCTGACTACCACGACTCTAAGCACCTCACCGCTGTCAGAAATTTCTGCAAAATGAGCCATATGGTTTACCTATGAGATGGTTATTGTTCCAGATGACTCAAACCTGTAATAGGTATAGTCACCCGAGATGGTAGTTGATGGGCTACCCGTAGTAGCTACGGTATAACCGGCTGTTGGAACGCCAATCGAAAAAAAGCCAGAACCCCCGTTACCGCCTCTAAAAGAGGTTGCCCCTTCAGTGCGTGAGCCACCTCCGCCACCAGCACCGTAATAAGCTGCGGCGTCACCCCCACTAGAGTTGTAGCCGCCGTTACCAGCATTCTGAGTACCTCCACTGCCCCCAGTACCGAAATAGCCACCGGCACTTACATAGTACAAGCCGCCACCGCCTCCTCCAGCGCCAAGATATCTACCGGCGTTGCCGTAATAAGTACCGTTACCGCCAGCACCGCCGTAATACCAGAAATTAGGAGTGCCGGAAGATACATAATACCCGTCACCCCCTTGAGCGCCTTTTCCGCCGCCGCCACCAGCGCCGCCTATATTGCTGTTAGGGATGCCGCCATTAGTCCCTTGGTCTGTTGTTCCTTGTGCTCTAGTACTTACGCCTAAACCTCCACCACCACCTGAGCCACCATCTCTACCCTGACCATAGCTGTTATGGCCGGGGCCACCACCGCCACCACCAATTGCAGTCTGGGTTGTAATGTCTGGCCCAGACAATGTGCTGTTAGTGCCATCACCGCCTTGGCCGTTGCCGTTAGGTGCGCCTGTCCCGCCACCGCCAATAGTAATCGTGTATGTAGTGCCGGTGTAAACCACAAGAGTATTGGTTTTTATCAGCACCCCACCACCGCCGCCACCACCGCCGCCAACACTTCCGCCGTCGGATGTAGCGGGTCCACCCCCACCCCCACCCGCCGCAAGAACAAATTCGTTTATGGTTAGGGGTTGGGCACTTGCGCCGGGGTTAAAGCCTATTGCTGAACCGGCACCAATTGTTGCTAAAAGTGGAGGCATTATGCGTACTGAGTCTGGCTGGCTAGGACGGTGAAAGTTGCATCTGCCGTCTTAATGATTGTAAATACATACGAATCGATGGAGCTTGCGTTGCCTGATGACGGGGCAGAACCGCCCGACCACTCAGGAGTAACTGACGAGCCATCAACTTGGTAAGTATTTAGGTAATACGCAGAACTTCCCTGCGTCATCAATATAGCCGCCGTCATGCTTTCGCCTGTAGCCATAACAGCATTTAGGGCTGTAGAGCCGTCACCACGAAAGTTGATTGTCCTGTTTGCCCCTTGGTTTGCCGTGTAAAACTCGACTGCCTGAGTCAGGAAATCAAAATTTATCGTACCCGTTGTGCTGGTCTGGGTAGTAACCTTCTCAATCATCTCGGCAACGGACGTGGTGCCAATAAACTTAACCTTGGCACCTGAGTCAGCGGTCACTGCTTTTGACGCCTCCGAGGTGCCAAGCGTGGTTATGTCTAAATAGTTAATCTCTGTGGCTGTAGCTGTTACCCCATCTAGGATATTTAGCTCTGCCGCAGTGGACGTAACTGCCGTTCCATTGATCACTAGCTGATTGGATGCGTTTAAAAACACAGACTTCCCAGCAGGGTAGTTTATAAAAACCTCTTTCGTACCCGCCTGCAAATTAACCGCAGAGCCGCTGTTAGAACTAGCTAGAACCGTGGTTCGCGCCAACGTAGTGCCGCTTGCGGTAAAAGTACCGAGGCCCACCTCAAACGCAAGGTTTGCGTCATCGACGATAGCGTAATAGGTGGTATCACCATCCGACAGGGCCGAAGTGAACGTAATAAAATTAGGTTCAGCCCCGCCAAGGGTGATTGTACCCGTCCCTGTCGTAGTGGTACTTTCCTTGACGCGATCAGCGACAACAAACGCCATGACTAGGCAATCCTGATAATAGCGTTGGACGCGTCAGCGGTTGGAAACACAATTGTAAAATCACCGGCACTAGAGGATTTATCTGCACCAAAATCCAAAACAACAACCGTATTCGTGGTCCCGCTTCCACTGCCTGCCGTGGTGTTATATATAAGGGCACCCCGAGCCGTCAGTGTACTGCTGGAGAACGTGAGGTCGGCAAAGTCGGTCAACGCCGTTGTTCCAGAGGTGGTTGGGGTCACGTTGGTTAGTGTTCCGCCCCCTGCTGAGTAACCTGTCCCGCTAATCTCATTAGATGTCGTATACGCTGTGGTGGACGCATCAAAAGAGGCGCTGTTGGTGTACATTGCCAGCTTATATGTATCACCCGAGCTATTTGTAAAGTCATGTTTACCCTGAAGCAGTTCTTGCTTAAACGACGTACACATGAAGTTTCCTGAGAAGGCCATGTCATAATCTCCTGATAAGTTCAGCCAAATCTTGATGCCCCGCACAAAGCAAAGCGTTTCCGACAGTAGTTCTGTCGCTTTTAACAGCCTCATTCATATAAAAAACAAGAACTGCTCGTAAATGATCCTTGTATGCGATTGCTTGGTCCCTAATCGCAGGGGGAGCAGTGTCTGAAACACTGAGAAGCTTGTCTAGGCACCGTTCAGCAACCTCTTCAGGAGTGAAGCCACGATGGTTGGTGGTTTGAACTTCAACCGTTCCAGCGGATAGTGTAACTCCTTCAAACTTCATTGTTTAGGCCTTATTAGCATCCCGGTCATGTATTGATCTGTCACTTCCTTGGATTCTCCAAATTGCTTCATTCCAGCCAGCGCATTTTGTAATTGAGAAGCGTACAAACCCAATACGTCCTGTTCACCTTTCATAAAAATATAAGCTTCTAACAAACTGCCGTAAAGCAGGGCCAAAGGCGCATTCTCACTAAGCCATGATTGAGCCGAATCAGCTAAACTGGTCAAACTGGCCGGACGATAGTAGTAATGCAGTTCTGCTACCAAGGAGGCGTTCGGGGTAGGACCCAAAATAAAATTGGCGCTGTCAAATAACGCGTAATAACGCGGTGTTCCCGTAGTGCTTTCGTTGGGATTAAATTCTTGAACAAAGTTCACATCTTTAAATTCAACAAATACTTTTGACGAAGACACCTCAAAGGACAAAGAAAAAGGTGCAAGAAAGTCTGACGGGCAATCTAAATATTTATTTGACGCAGTAGACGTACCCACCACGTTTTTACGAAACTCGGACAATTGAACGTTTTTAAGTATGCGCTCTTCTGAGTTGCGTATAAAAATAGGGATGTTAGTGACAAAAGTAGTTTCGTCGTTTTCGGTGTAATCCTGTATCGCTTGTTTTAACTCGCCGTATGTGAAACTCATGTAGTCACCGTAACTGTGCCAACTTGTCCAAAACTAGCGGTGGGCTTAAAAACAGGCCCTTCAACAAGCGGCACCCCAACACGAATTTCTAAAGCATCTGTAATGTCCGGGCGTGGGTTTTGCAAAGCCTGTGGATCAACAGCTTTAACTCTTGGCTCTAACTGCGGTTGCTTAGGCTCATATTCATCTGGACCAACTAACATACCGGTCCACTCTCGCCTCATCTCGTTAAGCTTGTAACGAAACCCAGAACGATCTGATATTCCGTAAGCAAATTTACCATTAGCAAACCTAGCCATTACAGCACCCTTGAATAGGCCATGGACGGCTGTATATTGAAAGAAGACCTGTCTCTATCTTCGGAAGCCGCTCTTTCAAACTCCTCCTCATAAACCGCTTTGAGAAGCTGTACACGGTCCGGGGCACGTTTAATAGCCAAGTAATACGCCAGACCTGCCGCCAAACAAGGGTAAAACCTAAACGGCACGTCCATCGTGTTGATAAACGTATCGGCATCGTCCATTCGGACAAGTTTATCAATGATTATCGTATCCGTGCTGTTTTCAGGGACAGGCCAAATCTTCAAAACAGGATTTATCTGTCGGTCAACAAAGAACTGAGAAGGGCGTGATTTAGTGCTTTTAGTGGGTATATTGATGTAATCACCCCTACTAATCCTCTCCAGCGCAAAATCCGTGCCACTTCTCCGTATGACCGCATCCAGCACATCTATGGTAGATGCACCCAGCGTATATTCAGACGTTCCCTCGGTAAGAGCAATTGTCGTTTGATCAATTGTCCATTGATTTAGGCCCCGGTTGGCCCAATCACCTAGCATCAGGTTCAACGACCTTTTAGCCGTCTTGAGGTCATAACCGTTGCGAACTTCCAGCCCACACCGTTCAAAAGCCTCTTCGATGTAATCGCTTACATCTAACTCAAAATCTGTTGAACCAGAAACGGCCATTACTTAATAACCTCGTACCCGTGGCTTTGGACAAGGGCTCATGGCCTCCTGCTTGTGTGCATTTACCGGGCCTCCGTTCTTCATAAAGCCCATCTTATTCCGGACTTCTGTAGGTAGCTTTGGTAAGCCCTTGTTACCTTTAGGTATTTTCTTCAACGCCATTTGTATCAACCCCTTCTGAATACAAATTATCAAACGTAATGTTTGGATCTGTATAGCTACTGTGCCCCTCCGCCGTATGTGTGTACTGACTAGGCGTAAAATCAGGCGCACCCTCTCCTGTGTTCCACAAAGCGGGTGACGTAGCTCGCACCCGGTTATTAGGCAACGCCACCATATTACCTGCCCACGGGCCTTCTGTCAGATATAACAGATGGCTTTGTTTGTGCTGATCCGGGGAATCGGCAATGGCGTTTCCGGTATAATCAATAGTCATAACGTACCGTGCTTCATAGAACTCATGATTAACCTTAGCTATCCACGGACTTGAGCTAACACGATCTATTACAACCACACTGTGATCAATAGATTCGCAATCCCACGGCTGACAAAGATGGTCCTCCATCCTCTCCGGCCAATCATCTAAAGGCACATCCGCTACCAATGCTTGTATTGGCATACGTGCCCACATTGCTCCTCCGTGGACGTTCGACTCAACGTCATCGGAAGTGTCTGTAATTCCAGTAAAAACCACTTGAAAACTCAAAGATCTATCTGGAATTGTGTTTACCGCTATAGCAAGCGCATGTAAAAACTCACCATGATACCGCTGGTGGTCACATGTAAATTCTTTTCGCACCCAGCATTTAAAATACGGGATGTTACTTATCAGATGGGCCACTAATCATGGGTCCATCGGCGGCTTCTTTTTCTTCATCAGTGCGCCACCCTTGGCTTTTTTGACAGCGCCACCGTTTTTCATGCCGCCGGAAGGCTTCATCATAGAATCACCCTTGGCTTTTTTGGCCGCGCCGCCGCCTTTCATGCCGCCGGGAGGCATCGCAGGCTTCATCGCCGCGCCGCCCTTGGCTTTTTTCATAGCGGTGCCTTTGGGCTTTTTACCGGCACTGCCTCTAGGGGCACCGTTACCTAAATTAACTCTACTACCAGCCATTTTACTTCTCCTATGTATAACGAGTTCTTTTACGACGTTCAGACATGACTGCACCACAGCCACGATGATTTTTGCGTATTTCACCGCCATTAGCCGCCATTTTGACCTTAGCCGCTTTAGTGTTTGACACAACTTTTTTACCTTTTGCGCCCTCTTTTTTCTTTTTACGAGCGGTGGCGGCACGTTCTGATTTGCTCAAACTGTTTGCTTTAGAACGAGGTAGGCAACGATCCGGGCGCTTTTTATTTTTGGACGTGCCGCATTTCCCAACAATGTTGCCACTGCTGTCGATACGGACCCAATCTTGATCCAGCCATTTTTTAAGTTCACCCATTAACGGCCTTTCCTTTTGCCGCCTTTAGATTTTTTGGCGTAATTAGGATCTTTACAGTATTTACTGGCCGCCAAATTAGCGTAAGCAGAGGGGTATGTGTCAAAAGTACGCTTTGCCCACGCTTTTCCTTCAGGACAAATTTTACTGCCTTTACTTTTTTTTGAAGCAGAACCGCCCTTTCGCAGGTAGGTTAGCCCTTTCATTTTGTCTTTAGAAGCCATAATTACCCCACAAACCTATTAATTACAGGTGTAGTTATAATTAAAAGAGCTATACCCCAAATCTTTATATCCAAACGATCTAAAGATTTTTTTTGGTTATCTAAACGCTCCTCAATTCTTTCATACCGTAAGGCACATTCAGCTTCATGTTTTTCCAACCTAGATAAAACGTCTTCCGTTGCCATGGCTACCACGCTTTACATGACCAGTACCTAGCGGTAAATTTATCTTTTGCGGTATCACAGTTGTGCCGCGCTCTAAAATTACTTCTACGACCCGGCTGTGACTTTTTAATCGACATGTTAGGGTCACCAAAACGAACAAGCTTTACTTCATTGCCTTTTTTAGCCAAAACCGCACTTTTCTTTGACTTACCGGGAGTCTTTTTTGGCTTGTTATAGCCAGAAAAAGTTTCTCCTCGGTAGCTCAAACGACCTGAAGGAAGTCTTTTCACGTCTTTGGTAGTAGCCATTAGCTAAAAAACACCGTAATTGCTGTGATGTTGGTCAAGACACTGACATAAATATCAGACACCTTGATACCTTCATCAGGGATGTTAACGGAGTGTGTTTCACTCGCAGAAAAATCTAAATCCAGTACCGTACTGCCGCCATTACCATCGGTAACAGTTAGCCTTGGCGTACCAGAAGCAGAAAAAACTTGAATCTGACGAATACGAGCAGGCCCCACACCAGCAGAGCCTGTTCCGGTCAGACGTTTTGACCTTACGTCTGAATTGGCCATGGTGACCTCCCGTTATGATGCGTCTGAAGAGCTAGATATTCCAAAGAACTTCAAAACAATCACTGTGTCACCACCGGGATCACCCGAAAGAACAATTTCAACCTCATCTGCTGTGCCCGTAGCGGCAGTGGTTGTTCCACCAGACATGCCAAGAACACCGTTACAGGGGAAAAACCCTTTAAAACCTGTAGAATTGACAGCGGCAGAAATACCATCAACAAAGCCGTCGGTGTCTGCGTCCGTGCCAATGTCATTAAGCGTGACAGAGTTTGAGGAGGCTGTAGTCACAGCAATTGTAACGCCCATAGGAATAAAGTTGTCTGGGATACCAATTGCGGATTCTTTACCTGTGGTAGCACCGTCAGCTACCGTTATGGTCGCCTCATAAGTAGAGAGCGTCATGGTGCTGGTTACAGCGCCGGTAGTGCCGTTTTTGGTGATATCTTGAAACCCGTTTTCAGAACGGACGGGACCGTTGAACGTAGTATTAGCCATGAGGTTCTCCTGTCGTGGCCAGTGTCAGCCTCGGGATGAGACTGTCAGGAAAAATTTATACTAACATAAATGTTCCACGTGGAACAAAAAAAGCCGCCCGAAGGCGGCTTTGTTTTTAGGCACCCGGTGTGCCGAAGACACAACGCCAATCGGAAACACCGAAACTGTAACGCTCACGCGCCTTGAAGCGCATGTTGCCAGTATCGAAGTCCCCTTCCATTGCAGTCTTGATGGGGCTTCTGTTAAACATCTTGAAGCCGTTAGGTGCGTCAGTCTTAATGAAGAACGCATCTGTATCGGTCAAGAAATGGTTAACTACCGCGCCATCTGGGAGCATACCCATAGACTTGGTTGCGTTGAGGTCATTGTCAGCCGTCCCCGGACGCAGGTTGGAGTTGATTACCCGCTCTGCAATAAATTGCAGTTCTTTCGGGATAATCATCTTCATACCACGTACCGCGATCTTCAGACCACGCTCATCGGTAAAACCAGCAATGTCAATCAGCATCTGCTCAAGAGAAGTCTCGTTGAGATCAGCGGCAGTTGACAGGAGGTTACGCTGGTTTCCTGACAAGGACGGGTGTGAAGATGAGCAGAGAGCGGCACCATCTCCAACAGGAGAGCCGGTGCTAAAGGCGTTGTTCAAAATTGAAGCGGCCTTAATCTGCTTAGTGGTTGACATGGATCGTGCCAAAGCACGGGTGTAACGAGAAGCAAGGCGGTCATACAGGTTGTCTTCAATCGCCTCTTCGGTGATCGAAAACGCCAGTGCAATTGTCTCGTGAGTATAACGTGCAGTAAATGTCTCCTGCGCGTCATCAAACGAAATAGCACCACCCTCTGACTTAACCGGTGCAGTACCGAAGCCAGACAGCATCACTTCTTCTTCGAAAGCACGATCTGAAGTCTCTTCTTCAAAGATTTCAGCGTGTTCCTGCTCATAGCGATCATACTCAAGTCCAAAGAGAGCGTTAAGCCCCGGCTCAAGTTCCTTCGCCAACTGTGCGCGAGAAATAGCCATTACCTAATCCCCCTTAAA
>Ga0310343_10002165_pt1 | contig 10297 bp, 23 predicted proteins | sample HC15DNA2025_MG_FD_203519 | JGI IMG/M metagenome (GOLD analysis project Ga0310343, IMG submission 203519) | Marine microbial communities from station ALOHA, North Pacific Subtropical Gyre - HC15-DNA-20-25_MG | ecosystem: Environmental > Aquatic > Marine > Oceanic | place: Pacific Ocean: North...
TAGCACCTGCAGGTCTTACCTTTGACACATCCCACTTAGGTATCTCTCCTGCCCACAACAAGGCTAGTATCTGTCTGAAAGCCTTAGCCCAACCTTCTTTACTATCCTTGACAACAACTGTGGTATCACTATCATAAAGCTCAGGTACATCAGGTAGCTGCTGTACAAACTGACGCTCTACACTAAAACCTACACCAGTACCACACAACAGTATAAACATAGCCTCATCGAATGACTTAGGGTCATCGACAGGTAAATAACTACAGTTGTAGCCTGATGTGTTGTCTCTATCTAACGCCTTACCTGCTGTCATCATAGCTCTCATGCTAGGCATGACCTCTAGATTAAGGATTGATTCCTCTATCTGATCTACAAAACTATCTCTACCCATAACAGGTACGACTACATTCTCCATGTACCTTTCAACAGTTTCAGCCCAAGTCTCTCTGCGTTGTTCTTTCTCTAGCCAACGTGCATACCTTGAAGTGTGTATGAACGCTTGGTAATCGGTTGGTAAATAATTATTCATTTATCTTTTCCCATGTTTATAGGTGAGTATACTTCACCGTTATATTTACTTCCTGTTGCAAACTCTCCATCCTCTACCCCATTATTACATTTAAAAACTACAAATAGTAAACAAAGTATGATTACTAATGTAACTCTTTTTGACCAAAGTATAAACAGTTCAAATGTTTTCTTTGCTTCTATCTCTGCTGCTTGGGATGGTGTCATTCTGGGTCAGTCCAAGGGTAACAAGGCACTATACTTTTCTTACAATACTTTGCGTTGTCAACTAGTAGAACTGGTAATATACAGATAACAAACACACAGAACAAGAAAGGGTATATCAATCCTTTCATATCACAGTAGTTCATCTCTTGTCTCCATTACCTCTTAGTGTTCCTCTCTTCTGTCTGCCATGTAACTTCTCTAGGTTACTATAAGCTACGTTCTCCATGTCAACATTTAAGTCTCTACACAGAGCAGCTATATACCAAAGACAATCACCTATCTCATCAGCTATAGCCTCACGATCAAGTTTACCATCTCTCATAATCTTCTTGACTTTGTTTGCTACCTCTCCTGCTTCTGCAGCTAAACCCAACGCAGGGTAAATGATTGCGTGTTTCTTATCGTAGATAGCTGTCGTTACAGCTTGCTGTTGGTACTTATCCATGTCAAGAGGGTCTTGATTGTAGTATTGAAACGCATTTATATCTTCTAAAGTTATCACTGTTCTAGTTCCTTCCACTGTTTAATCTCAATATCCAAATAAAAGTAATCATTCATGTTGATAGTTCCATCGTCTACCAACTTTCTTATGATCGCTTCCTCGTCTAAATCATTTTGTTCCATCAATAACTTTAGTCCGTAGTTATTGACAAGAGCCTCTATCTTACTGTCGTGATCAAACATTGTCAAGCCTTAATGTATCCAAAGTGAAGTTTCTTTTTCATGGAGTATAGGTGTAGTAGATTGCTTGAGCTTGTTCATAAAGTTATAGGCATCGTTAAAATTTTTAAACTCTAACTCCTCGTCAAAGACCAGACCCTTCTCTTCAATCATACACAACAGTGTCCACTTATCTCCTTGGTCTATAGGACCATCAAGATACTGATGTACTTTAACTTGCATTTTTCATCCCTTCAATATCAAAGTATCTTATGTTATCATTAGTATTAGACAATATAGGTATCATATTAGAGTACCTTGTTCAAGCATATTTTCTTTTTTTTCTCTTTTATCCAGTCATGTGGTATTACTTCTTTAGCAAATAAAAAGCCGTAGTAATCACACCAGTCTGCGTAAGTACTTTTTGCACCCTTGTTTAGTCTCTGGTAAGGATTACTAAAGACAAATCTTATGTCAAGGTTAGGGTGTAGTTCTTGTATCCACTTGTGTTTGTTCCTATCAGGTAGAGTAAACCTACCCTTAGTCTCAACTATGATACCGTTGGGTAGAATAAAGTCAGGGGTATACTTTCTTATTCGCATATCACGCCACTGTACTTTTAGTGTCTCATACTCAAACTTGACACGTTTCTTTTGTAGGTACTTAGCGTTACGCTCTTCTAGTCCTGATCGGAATCTGTGAACTTCGGTGGTTGCCATATCTGTTCTTCTTCTCTACGTAGCCACAAAAGCTTACCGTTCTCTATAACTCTTTCTTCATCACCACCGTAGGCTCTGACACACTCTTGATACAAGTCTTGTTCTGTCTTACAGTCAGCTAGTATCTTGTCAGCTTTCTTAGGACCAACGCCATAGATACCTTGAATGTTGTCTGCTGTATCACCTGTCAGTATCTGCTTGTAGAAAAACTTCAAGCCATCAAACTCTTCGACTGTCTGCCAAGTACGTCTGTGTGGATTGTAGTGTGTACATGGTAGCTGTAACATATCTTTGTCTATTGATATGACAATAGTGTCAGGGTTAGACCATATACCTATCAAGTCATCAGCCTCTTCACCCTTGGACACAATAGCTTTCCAGTTGTCAATCAAGTGTTGTCTAATATCACTAAGGTGTACAGGTCTTTCCTGTTTTCTGTTACCTTTGTATTCTCTGGTGACAGCAATCTTCTTTCTGAAGTTACCTTTACCTGTCAGAAATATCTGATACTTGTCATCAGTTACTTCCCACAGTACTGCCTCTAGTGCAGTCTCTAGTAACTCATCAATCTTTTCTACTGCTGCTTCTTTCTCTTCATCTTGACAAGAGAAAGCTGCACGATAAGCAAACGGATCACCGTCAACCAGTATTTGCAAGTTGTCGTTCTTTTGCACGTTGCCGTTCCTTCTCTGTCATTGGCCTAAGTATATCGTCACTATAGTCCACTATGATTCCTCTGTTCCATTTACTACGTTCTTTCTCTGCTTCTTCATAATCATCAAACAGTTTTGGTTTGTACGGTTCTTTTGTATTACAAGGCCATGACTCAGGCACGTAGTTGTAATTCTCATCAGTATCAAACATAATCATTACTGCGTATTTCATATCTAACCTCAGGGAAAAAGGACAGGGCCGAAGCCCTGCCAGTTACAACGAAAGGAGTACATGGGTGTTACCAACGATCCTCTGCAGGTGTATCGTCATACGGTACGTGCTCAAGGATGCCCACTTTCTCTAACCTTACTGAGGCGGTAGGCCCCTCACCGTAGATAGAGATTTTAACCTTGGCCTTAGTGCCGTTACCAAGAGCACCGTCTTCAATGTAATCCCAAGGTTTATTGGTAGTGCCGTGGGTAACGTATGGCGCACCACCAAAGTCTTCAATACCAGCAGGGTGTTTGTTATATCGTTTAAACTTTACACCTAGCCTATCGTCTGCTTGAGGGTAGGATTTAATCATAGTATTACCCATTGATTCTTCAGGAAAACCTAAGTCTTTAAGGTTTTGTAATTCTTCAGAATCTTTAGGTATAAATACTGTGTTAAATTCCCCTTCTGACTTTTTCATTTGCCATTCTTGTGTGTCCATATTTTCTTCGTGTAATTTAGGCCAATATAATTCACCTTCAAATACACCAAACTTACTTTTCTTTTTAGCTGTCATTACAAGCTCCTTCTATTGATTCGTTCTACATATATACTATACTTGTAAACCTTTGTCAAGTGTAAAGATATACAATAATACAACAAGTTATAAACATAGTCACTAATGAGTATCCTTCCAATTATATCCTATGTCAGTTGATCCTGCGAGTGGGCAAATCATACCAAACTTTTCACCAGTGTCAACAATAGATTGCCTTTGTATCTTACCTAGTAGTTCAGCATCTTTCATCTGCCCACGCACTTCTGTTTGCCACTCATCATGAGGCCACGTCACAAGCTTGAACTCAATGAACTGTCTCTTAGCTTTGTGTACCCAATCGAGTGCTGCGTGTTTCATTATGGTTGACTCACCATTCTGAAGCATACCTGCTAGTGTCTTGTGTTCTGAAGGTACTATAACCTTACGTCCATCAAGACCTCTAAACCATCCACGTTTAGCTATGTGTGGTATAATCTTTTTCTTTAACTCAGCAAGTCCTTGAATTGATTGCATAAAGTTTTCAACTGCTTGCTTTGCTTCTTTTTGATTGACCTTTAGTATCTGTGATACCTTAGCATTACCTGCTCCTAGTAGGAACGCATAGATAAAAGTCTTAGCCATATCTCTTGTTATGTGTGACATACCTAGAGCCTTACGGTTGAGGTTGTGTATGTCTGTCTCATCTTCTCTCTTCCCTGACACGATAGCGTGTACGTATTCCTCTGACTTCATCAGGTGTGCAAGTACACGTAACTGGATACCTTCAGCATCTGTACCTACCAAGTAGCAACCTTTGGGCACGCACCATAGCTCACGTAGTTGACCATCGTATCTATCCTTAACCTTCTCCACTGCAGTAACAGCATCACCATGAAACTGTGCAGGGATGTTGGCTTGATTAGGGTTTCTGTGTGCCATCCTACCTGTCCATGCACCAACGTGTGTAAAGCTACCGTGAATACGTGAATCGTCACCACAGTGCCCTAGCCACTCCACTAGTGATGATCGCCTACCTTCAAGTGTCAACCACTCTGCTAGACGTTTGCCACCTGCAGGGGCTGTCTCAGGCAGTGTGTTAAGATTTGCCTCAGATAAAGTCCATCCGAACTTAGCAAACTTCTGTCCTCTTTCATCCATTTTTTTCCTCATGTCTTTCTAAATATCTAAGTGCTCTAGTCACACCTTCAATATTGTCACCTAATTTTCCTATACCTGTGTTGCAAAAATGACATAGAAAGCCTCTGTACTTTTTAGTATTGTGGTCATGGTCAAAGTGTAGGCTATTACTTTTTCTACCACAACAGTGACAAAAACCTTTGTCTAAATGCTTATATTTTTTTCTTTCTCTTCTTCTCCAAGTCTTTCCTTCGTTAGCACAAGCTTTACATCTATTGTCTAAAGACTTTCTTCCTTGTTGATAAAACCTATCCAAAGGTTTTTCTAAATTACATATCTTACAAACCTTTGTCTCAACGAAAAGGTCTAGCTGACTGTCTTTCATAATCTATATGACCTTTCGTTTTCTCAAAGGGTTTCCATCCTGCATCCCACAGTCTTTCTATCCGCATCTTAGGTGAGGCAGGGTTGAAGTCTATGAAATCGTAGCATACTAGCTCAGGCTCTTGCTTTGACCAGTCCACTACTGTCTTTGCGTGTTTCTTTTGTGCGTTGGTCACGTTGCTGTACAGTGTACCGTCAGCTTTCTTTCTATACTTGATACGATTAACTTCCTCTAGCTTGGGTGGGAAGTCCTCTTGAAAAGCATCCTCAAGGTGTGCCTTGCGTTGTTCTATCTCATCAAGTAACTCTTCAGCCTTGGTCTTGTTGAAGTAGAAGCCGTTGTCTGTCATGGTCTGACACAGTATTTGTATGTCATGTTCACACTGTATAGCCCACTCCCAATCAGGATCATGTATTATTTTCTTGAACTTGTCATACACTCTTAATGTAACTGTAACGTCCTGATGACAGTACTTGATCATCTCATCTGACAACATAGAGAAGTCTGAGAAGTCCATCTTAAAGTTACCTAGCCTGATACCCCAAGCCTTGAGGCCATGCCCATGCTTTAGATCAAAGTCAACCAGTCTGCTGACAATCAGTGTGTCTATGACTGACTCCAAGGGTATCAAGTCTTTCTTTACAAGGCGATTAATAATAGGAACATCAAAACATATTCCATTGTGAAATATAAACTTGTCGTACCCACTACAGTATTCAATGAACCTTTCTCTCTCTTCTTGTAGTGTGGTCAGGTGAACAAACTGTTCTTTCTCACCTGTCTGCACATCTTCTGCACAGATACACCAAATCTTATCAGGAGTCAGTGATTCTGTTTCGATGTCCATTGCAACGATCTTATCTGTCATCATCTTCTCCTGTAAACTCTACCCACATTAGACCAACTACGTTGAATATCCATAGCGAACTACTGAGTATAACTTTTGGAAAGCTCATCTCATGTGGCTTCTCTAAAAAATAGAATATAGTTCTTACGTGTACGTAATACAAGAACACGCCAAAGAAATATATTACTGCTGCAAAAACAGCGTAGGGATCAATATACTGCATACTTTTCTTTCAATGTAAAGGAGTCAGGGTCAAACTGTAGTTGCCCTGCGTATCCTGTTGGACCTACTGGTCTGTTCTTTGTCACTAGTAGCTTGGTTGTGTTTCTCTCTTCTCTGTCCTCTGACATCTTGTCACGCTGTAGATCAACTACAACTGAGGCACGTTGTTCAATCATACGACAGTACTTTACCTGACCGTCATCGTTAGTGTGTCCTATAGTTACAATACCTACACCCAACTCTGCTGCAAGCTTGGATAGTCTGACTGACAGGTCAGCTAGGAACTGCTCCTTGCTATCCTCTGTACCTGCGTTGGCAGATATGTCTTGGATAGGCTCGAAAAACACGTAGTTTACATCACACGCTTGAGACAGATACCTGATCTGTGACAGTAAGTCAAGTGGATCATCCTCATCATTGAGGAAGAACTGGTATAACCTCTCGTCCTTGGTAAGCTTGGTGATAGCCTGTTGTACCAGACTGTCAGCGTTCTTGTCTTCTATCAAGTCTTTGCGTGTCAGGTTGTCACCCACTTCGTAGGATACCAAGCCAAGGATAGACCGTAGCTTAGTCTCTTCCATGTGCCACGTAGCTATCTTGATGTCAGGGTATTGACTGAGTATTCTGTACTCAAGGTAACGCATGAACTCTGTCTTACCTATCCCTGTCTGTGCCTTGAACAGGGTGAAGTGTCCTTGCATCAAGCCTAGGCACATCTCATCGAACTCCTGCACCCCTGTCTCCACGTAGATGTGGTTCTCTGACTTGTTGTACAAGCCAAGGAATTGATCAGGTGTATTCAGTATGTTAGCAGGTGTGTACTTCCTAGCATTGAACCACGCTGACTTGAATGTCTTTGCTTGACTCTCTTGCAGGAACTCGTTGGCATCCTTGTACTTGTCAAGCTCCATACGATAGACCTTGTTAGGGTACAGGCTTGCTATCTTTGCTGACACTGAGTTGCCTTGGTCATCGTGTTCGATAGACAATACTATCTTGTCGAAGGAAGACAGGAACTTGTTTATCTTTTCCCAAAGCTTGTGCGATGGTGTTGACGATGGCAACGACACAACAGGGTTGTCGAAATTAGGATTGTGTAGCATCTGGTATGCTGACATAGCATCTAGCTCACCCTCTGTGATAGTAATAATCTTGCTTGTGCCACTGTTCCATAGGTTCATACCGAACAACTCATCAGTCTTTAGATTCCTAGCACTGAATGTCTTTGGTAGTTGCCTGACCTTGACACCACCCGAAGGGTAGATGTACTCTTGTCTTACTGGTTCACCCTTGCCATCTATGAAAGTCTTACAGTCGTAGAACTCCATAGTTTCCTTGGTGATGCCACGATAAGCCATGTACATAGGCTTGACAAACTCTGTGACATTTGATTCTTCTTGTTGCATATCCCAAGATTCCTTGTTGTGTTTGTAAGTTGGATACTCTTCTTCTGCCCAGTTGTCAAGGTCTTTCATTTGTTTTGGGTAAGACCTGTTGCAAGAATGACACCTACCTGCCATAGTTTCTGTGTTGTATGAGAAAGCATCACTGCTATCACAGTCAACAGCAGGGCATGGTTTGTGGCTAATCCAAGTCATATCAATACTCCTTTAGACTTACCCCATACACTTCTACTTTGTAATTGTCAACCTTATTTCTTATTATATCGTGTAAATAATCCTCAAGTTGTATCACTTGATTTGTTCTTAGATTACCTTCTAGTACTTCTTTGAACAATTCAACGACAATCTCTTGTATCATTAGTTTTGTTGTATCATTTATTTGCATCAGTATCCTCCGTTGCTTTGGCTAGACTATAAGTCAAGTTCTTGTTATGTATCAGTGCAGACTGATATTGTTCTTGTAAGTCACGCACATTCTTCTTGAGTATTTCTATCTCATCAGCCTGAGCAAGTATTATCTTTCTGTTCTTCTCGGCTTCCATCTCGTCTGGTAGCATCTACTTTCCACTCCTCTATTTCTGTTACATAATAATCCTCACCAAGTTGATCCACAAGTTGTCCTACACTGTAAGCCTTGATGTAAAGCGTCTTGTATACACTACTTCTTAGATCAGTCTTGAGTTGTACTTGATAATTTTTCATCATTGTCTCGTATCCACTTCTAGACAGGCAAGCATTTCTGCACTGGTGTTGACTAGCACTACAGCCTTAGTCAAGGCTTCTTGACAGTCCTCTTTCTTGGTGAACGTGCCTAGCTGATAGTGTTCTACACCTTGGCTAGTCACTAGTTGCATCCAGATTAGTATCCACATCATTTACGTATTCTCCATCTGCCTTGATCACTATCATAATATGTTTGATCATCTTTTTCTGAGGCACTCTCCTTAAATTTATCTCTAGCTACGCCTGTATCCTCAGATAGTTTATCTGCTACAGCCTTTTCAATTTTTTTATTTCCAAAGTCAATTATTATTTCCATCAGTTTTCTCCTTTATTTATATTCTCAACTGTTGAGAGTAACAGCTTTATCATAAGCCCAATATTTTTTCCAAAAAGTTACAAGAGGTTTACCCTCTGTAGCTTCACTCACTTCTAGGTATACTATGTAGTCATCTATTCTTATGTAGCATGATTGCTGACTACTTGCAGTCATTTCTGGTCTAGCCATCAGTTTTCTCCTTACATTTTGGGCATTGTGTATGTTCATTGGTGTTAAAGTTATGCCCACACTTTTCGCACACAATATCTTTTACTCTACGAAGCATTCAGTCCATCCTCACTACAGTATAGCCACCATCAGCCTTAGGCATAGCAACTATAGCATATGGGTATATGTATGCTAGTCTATCCTTACCACCTACCTTTAGTTTGATAATGAAGTAGGCATCTAGATCGTCATCACCTTCGTGTGTGTAGTTACCAACACAATCCACATAACCTTTCATTTTATAGGGTGAAGTACCTGCACTCTTTTGATACTCGACAGCCATGAAGTCTTGTATCTTTGGTGCATCCTCATCCCATTCGTGTTGGTCTATCCATGTGGTAAACCAGTAGATCAACAGGGAGTTACCTTGAATTAAAGCACTCCAAGTTTCCTCATCAAAGTTATGATAGGGGTTTTTGTATACCCTAGCATCTGGATTTTTTCTTTCAATAAAGTCTTTCACTTTTCTTTGTCCTTCTTTGTTTCGATGGTGACAGAATTTTTCCTATCATTTACAGCGTCTATAACTTTTGCCCATTGATTGTCAAGGGTATCAATACTGTCATTCATTTTTTTAACCATCAGTATTTGTTTTATCTTTCTAAAAGCATCAGGTGATACTATCAGTTGAATATATTTATCATCATCCATAATATTTTCCTTGACAAGTCAGAAAATGTTGGTATACTAGGGCTGTCCTTTGGACAGGGTACTATTAGAAGTTAGGATACCATAGGTCACCTTCATCCATCTGTCTTTTTATTTGTTCTTTCTCAGGCAAGTATAACTCTACTACGTCATCATTACCCATCCACTCAGCATCATCAATGATCTTACATATATCATTGTAGTACTGATCAAGGGGTACAACCTTAGCTGTACCCTTAGTTTCTTTATCACTCATGCTTACCCTGCAAAGTGCTTGAACTGTCTTGAAGTATTACGGTTCTGCTTAGTCTCAAAGTAGATTGAACGCTTACCCAAGTGATAAGCTTTCATGCAATGACCCTCAATAATACCGTATCGCTTCTTGTGTAGTCGCTTACGTGTTAGACCCTTGATGCCTAGGAAGTTGAACCTAAAACCTTTAGTGTCATCATTTAGTGGCTTAGTTGCGAATAATACAAACATTGTTTACTCCTTCTCGGTTTGTTGTTTGTCTATATAATTTTGGCAAATTCTTTTGTCTCTTGTTATGATAACTAGTTTACCTTTGTCATCATAGACTGCCCATTTGCCATGAGGCAGTTCTTTCATATATGGCATTGTTTGTCAACCTTTATATTTTATTTTCTCTTTTCCATGTAGTCCAAGTAATAGCTTGCAGTACGTGTGGCTTGATGTCTACACGCTTTGCAGCCCTGACATAAACCTCTTGCATCTGTCTATAGACTTTCTTTGACATATTAGTCTTGTCAGTAGTCAAGCCTTGCCTGATACCCATCGCAATGTTCAGGGCATGACCGTCTATAGTAACCTCATCTAGCCCTCGTATGTTAGAATAGAATGATCTAATC
>Ga0310343_10002166_pt1 | contig 10296 bp, 9 predicted proteins | sample HC15DNA2025_MG_FD_203519 | JGI IMG/M metagenome (GOLD analysis project Ga0310343, IMG submission 203519) | Marine microbial communities from station ALOHA, North Pacific Subtropical Gyre - HC15-DNA-20-25_MG | ecosystem: Environmental > Aquatic > Marine > Oceanic | place: Pacific Ocean: North...
AAATTTTTCAATCCTTTATTGATGATTCCCCAAGAAAAACTTTTTGGCATGGACATAGTTTTACTGCTAATCCTTTAGGTTGTGCTGCAGCAAACGCTAGTCTTGATTTATTAGAAAAAGAACCACATAAATACCTTTCATTTGAAGAAAAACATTTATCTCATTTAATTAAATTTAAAAAATTAAATTATATAAAAAAAATAAGGGTATCTGGCACAATTGCTGCCTTCGATTTAGATATTGGGAACAAAAAAGGTTATTTTAATAATATTGGGAAAGAAATAAAGAGTCTTGCAATGGAGCAAGGTTTATTTATTAGGCCACTGGGGAATGTTATTTACCTCTTGCCGCCTCTATGTATAACTGATGATCAATTAGAAAAAAGTTACTGGATAATAAGGCAAATCTTAGACAATCTGTAGATAGAAATTTAAGGTCCCTGCAGTATTGCATTTTCAATATCTTCTATATTAATGCAATAGGAAAATAGTCTTTTAATTTGTTTTCCTTCACTTTCCCAGATAACACTTAAATCTTCTTGTTCAAAAATAATAGTTGCATTCCAACTAGAAAGAAATAGGTACCATTTAGATGGATTATTAACATCCTTGACTGCTCCTAAATCAGTTAGCCACAATTCCAATGATTGAAGTGAATATTGGTTGATAGGTTTCTTAGGGAGATTCACAGACTTTTTTTAAAGTATCATTTTACCAACCATATAGGTATTGTATCTAACTCTTTGCCAGTAAAAGAGGCAATAAAAATTGAACAAATCAAACAAATAGAAATGATAATAAATAAAAGAAATAATGAAAACAATTCCCCATTTGAAAAAGGTCTTCTATTCCCTACTAAATTTTGATTACCTGAATTAATTATTAAATCATTTAAAAATTTAGTATTGTCCTTATTACTAGCTTTTCCCTTTAGTTTCTCATCATATATTTTCCTCAAATTACTATTATTTAAATTTTCATAAGCTTCCAAAACCTGTTGAAATTTACTTTTAGCTTCATCTATTTCTAAAGAAGTTGTATCAGGATGCAACTCAATGGAAAGTTTGCAAAATGCCTTTCTTAATTCATTACTTGAGGCATTTTTATCTACACCTAATATTTCGTAATAAGAAATTTCCCCTTTCAAAATAATTTTTTATTAATAATGTAATTCTAATAAATTTTAAATAAATAAAATGTATTTAATGCATGTTAAAAATTTATATTTATAACGAAATGAAAAAACAAAACATTCCAAAAGAAATTTTTTCCTTAATAACTGAAGAAGAGATAATTATGTTTCAAGAATTGCAAATTAAAATTAAAGAATTAAATAATAAAACTAATTTAACGAGATTAATTGATGGTGATGATTATTGGGTATCTCAAGTTTTTGACAGCATTTGGCCATTTAAAACTTTCCCGAATATTAATTTTGATAATAAAAAATTTTTAGATATTGGATCGGGCTGTGGCTTCCCAGGTTTAGCTTATGCCATAACACATCCTAATTCAGAGATATATCTTGTTGATTCATCCAAAAAGAAAACAGATGCACTTAAAGCCTTAATTAAAGAGATTAATTTCAAAAATAATATTCATGTAATCAATGATCGTATCGAAAATTTAGCCCATCAATCATCAATGAGACATAGTTTCCATATAGCTACTACTAGAGCGGTAAGTAATCCATCAACAGTTTCAGAATATATAATACCAATGCTAAAACAAGAAGGATTAGGAGTTTTATACTGTGGGAGATGGACTGATGAAGAAAGTAAAAATCTAGATAAAACTTTAAAAATATTAGAAGGAAAATTTAAAGACAAAAAGAAGATTTTATTGCCAAAAAGTAAAGGTACCCGAAGTGTTATTCTTATTCAACCTAAAAATTTTTGCCCTGAAATTTACCCTAGAAAAGTTGGTAAACCTGAGAAAAATCCATTATAAATTATTTTTTTGATAATCTTTTAGCAACGCCATCTCCAAACTTTTCTTTTAAAATTCTTAATTTTCTGATAACTTTTTTTGGATTTATATGGCCTTCTAAAACTTTAAATAATTGGCCTTCAGAAACATCCACATCGAGTAAATTAGCGTTAGATCCTGGGAACCAATGGCTTCCATTCCCAAGCAGTTGATATCTAGCTCTTGCAAATCCTTCCATATCTAAACAATCTATTAAATTTGAAAGCCATAGTAAAACCGGAATATTAATATTACCAGGAGTATATTCCCAACTTGGTAAATTTCTATTCCAATTTTGATACCACTCTAAACCTAAAGAATTAACCGATTCCTGCCTTAATCTATTTATTATCTTTGGAACAAACTTCTCAGATTCTGATAATAACGAAACTGCTTCTAAATGTAAATCAAAATCTGCTTTTTTTGCAATACCCACACTAAGAGTATGAACATTTTTATTTCTTAAACAAAAAAGATCATTAAAAACTATAGGATGAAGTGGTCTACAAAGTTCCAACATTTTGTTTGAGGGAGTATGAAGATGTCCCCCTTTATCAGTAGGACTTATTATAAAAACCCCTAGATCATACTTTTTTGCTAAATTTATAACCTTTGTATTTTCTTGATTTATGAAATACCAGTGCAAATTTACATAATCAAATAAGTTTGTTGAAATAGCCTTCTTTATGAGCGAAGATTTACCATGGGTAGAAAATCCAATAGAACCAATTAAATTTTCTTTTTGAAAATTCCTTAAAATATCGACACAACCTCCATCTCTAATAGACTGATGTAAATGTTCATTCGTGTTAATGCCATGTATTGCTAACAAATCAATTTTCTTAACTTTCAATTTTTCAATACTTGTTATGACGTCTTTCTCAAAGATTGCAGGATCAATATTTGGAGGGATCTTTGTTTGAATAATATTTGGTATTTTTTTAGTATTTTTAAAACCCATTCCTAATTGCACCTCTGAAGTTCCATAGTACTTAGCAGTTTCAACATGACTTAAGCCATATTTGTTTGCGAGATTTAAAATATTTTCTACCTTATTTTGTTCTTGATATGAAATCTCAGAAAAGTCTAATTGATCCCAACTTTTTTGAAATCTCATGCTACCCAAAGATAAAACAGGTATCTCTAAATTAGTTCGACCAAATCTCCGATATTGCATCTTTTAGAATTTAATGCTTATTCATTCTTGGTGGTTTGCCAAATGATTGAAACATATCCCTATCCAGACTATTTTCTAGATCATCCAAATCTTCAAACTTGACCCAGTGAATGCAATCAACAGGACATGTATCTATTGCTTCCTGTATAACATCAACAGTATCGCCATCCTGTCTCATAGCCCGACTTCTACCATGAAATTCATCAACTGTGAAAGTATTTGAAGCGACGTGTACACAGTATTGACACCCAATACATTTGGCCTCATCAACCCATACAGCTTTTTCAGCTAGTTGACCACCTAATACAGGCTCCCAACCAGTAATCTCCATATTTTCTACAAATTTATCAGATGGATCGATAAAATCCATAAACTGAATTTAATAATCCCACTTAGTCAAAACTAACTCGATAGAACCATCATTTTTATTTTTTTGTTCCACTATTTGGTATCCATCCTCTTTAGTTTTCGAAATAATAGTTTGGTAGGCATACATTTGAGTAACTTTAGAAATAAATCTTTCTACTGGAATCTCAAACTTCCAAAGGTCAAGATCAGTAACTAATTCATAAGCATTTAAATTATTGTCCCATTTAAATCCAACTTTAGTGTCTCCAGGTAAATTCATGCTTATATCAACTGCTGTAAACTTACCTCTATAGCCTTTAATAAACTTTTCTTCTTCATTAATTGGATAACCAAGATTGCTTAAGGCCTTAATTAATGGCACTACTTCTTTAAGCTGGGTTTTAATAGTACTAAAATGTGACATTAGATTCGTTGTTTAATTGTTTTAAGTTTTCATTTTGATTAGAGATGAAAGCATCAGATGTTTTTTTCTTTACTGTTACTTTACCAAGAGCTTCTTCGAGGCTTTTTGTGGCTTCATTGCATGAGTTACCAGTAAATCCCTCAATAGTTTCTTCAACTCTTCCGTCTTGATGAATTTTGAATCTCAATGTTTTTTGAGTCATTAAATCCAAGTACTGAGTACTTTTACTTTATATAGAATAACGAAAATATTTTGTTTCAGTTGGTACAAGTTAATTAATTTTAATTTTTATATTGAATATCTGATAAATTAATTTGTTATTTACTATTCTGGAGAAAAATTAAGATTTTTAATTATAAAAACCTTGCATACCCATTGAATCTAAAGCAGTTTTTGCTTCTTCCATAACAGAAGGTTCTTTATCAAAAAGGGCAATCTTGGTACATTCGTCAATAAAAGTCTCTTGGAGTAAATTATTTACTTTTTCATACAATCTACATAATGACCAAATACAGTTACTTCTAACACCAGGTTCATTATCAATTTTTAAACTAACTAAAAGTTGTTCTGCTGCTAATTGAGCGTTTTCCAAAGACACATTTCCAATTTCGGCTAAAGAGCTTGATGACCATAACCTAACTGCAGCTACATCATTCTTCAAAGCATTTATTAATGGCTCTAAAACAATTTGATCATCATAATTAGCTAAGCTCCATGCAGTCGCTCTCCTGACATAAGCATTATCGTCTGTCTTCAAAAGGCTTACAAGCTTCTGAACTGCCGTAGGACATGGATTACGACCTAAAGCATAAACTGCACTCATTCTTTCAACAGGGCAAGGTTGATCAAGTAATGGTAACAAAAAGGGGAATGATCTTTGATCTCTATATTCACAAAATATTCTTAGTCCTTGAATTCTTTCTTCTCTATTACCTTTGAGCATTTTTAACGCTTCATTACATTCTTGAGTTATATTCAAACCTTTTGAAAAAGCGTCATCATCAATTTGCTCTAAAGGATCTGTTTCAAGCTCAAGAGCCAATTCTTTAGCTAAAACATCAGGATCAACAGCAATTTCAGCTAGGCTATTTTTATTGGGATCCTTATTTTCATTCATTTCCAAAACTAAAAATATTAATTCAGTGGAGCAGGTGACATCATATCTCCAGGCAACCAAATTCTTGCACTAACTGCTAAAAATGCAATTCCAAAAAGTCCGACAATAGCGAAAGGTAAGATTTTTGTCTTAATAAAACCCAAAGATTTAATATGAATTAAATCAATAATAGCCTGTTATAGAGACTTTTAAAAAATAATTTTTAGATAATATTATTTGTTTCTAGCATTTTGCCTTAACTGACCACATGCTGCATTTTTATCTAATCCTCTGCTTTTTCGAAAGCTCACAGCGATACCATTATTGAAAAGTCTTGATTGAAATAATTGAAGATTTTTTAATGAGGCTCGTTTAAATTCAACCTCATCAATTTGGTTGTATTGTATTAAATTCACATGGCATTGAAAACCTCTTAACAAATTACTCAACTCGTTGGCGTGTTCTAATTTATCATTAACACCACTTAGCATTAGATATTCAAAACTAACCCTTCGACCAGTATCCCTTACAAATTGCTTACAGTCATCAATTATATTTTTGATATCATAATTTTTTGCACTTGGTATAATCATTTCTCTTGTTATTTGATTTGAAGCATGTAGGCTTATTGCTAATGTAAATTGACAATTACCCAAAATCTGGAAAGACTTTGCTGATAATTTACTTATCATTTTTGGTATAGCAACAGTGCTTACAGTGATCTTTCTCTGACTAATCTGAAAATCCTCATTTATAGATCTTATTGAAAAAAGCAATTCATCAATATTCAATAAGGGTTCGCCCATACCCATGAAAACAATGTTAGTAACTTTTCTATCCATTTCATTTTCAATAAATAAAATTTGATCTAATATTTCACTTGCTTTTAGAGATCTTTTCAAACCTTCCTTCCCAGTAGCGCAAAATTTGCAGTCCATAGGGCATCCAACTTGACTAGAAAGACATGCAGTTAATCTTTTTTCAGCTGGTATACCTACGCACTCAATACTTTGATTATCACTTGTAGACAGTAATAACTTTAAAGTGCCATCATTAGCCAAGTTTTTTTCTTGAAGGCTTAGTTCGCTAACTTGAAAACCATCATTCTTCAACTGTTTTCTAAAATCTAAAGGTAAGACTTCTATTTGATCAATATTTTTATTCTTATTTCTATAGTTATATATCCAACTATAGATTTGACGACCTCTAAAAGCGGCTTGTCCATAGTTTAAAGCTATATTTTCTAAATCTTTAAGACTACTTCCAACAAGAATTTTCAAATTAGTAAGACTTTACTTCAAATTTATCCTCACCATAACAGTAAACCATGTTTTAAAAACAATTCTGTAAGAATAAGTGCAATAAAACCAATCATAGCAATTCTTCCATTAAGTCTTTCATTGTAAAAATGAAATCCATAACGAGGTAATTTTCTTTTAGGGACAATCTCTGGCTTAATCATCGATTACAAATTATAGGATATTATTCTAGTCACTAAAAATGATAATAGATAATATTTATTCATCAGATAGAAGACCCTCCTCTTGTAAACCTTCCAAGGCAGCAGGATCAGGTAATTGATCTTCAGAAAATTGATTTTCAGCACTAGGTCTTGCAAAGGCAGCAAAATTACTAGAGGATGGGTCGATTCCATGTCGGTTTCGGGTAGACTCTAAATCTTCATCGCTAGGATCATCAAGTATCGCACCAGAATTCACAACAGGAGATTGGGGCATATCAACTGTATAGTCTGGCCTTAAGTTCTGTGCCCTTCTATATCCACCAGATTCTTCTGCAAGGATATCAGGATGTGGGCCAGCCTCTGAGGCTAATTCCTCAACAAATCCGCTAAAGCCAGTTCCTGCAGGTATTAATCTACCGATAATGACATTTTCTTTCAAACCTCTTAACCAATCTGATTTGCCTTCAATTGCAGCTTCTGTAAGAACCCTTGTAGTTTCTTGGAATGAAGCTGCTGATATAAAGCTATCTGTGTTTAGAGAGGCTTTAGTAATACCCAATAAAACAGGCGTAAATTCAGCTGGTGCTCCTCCTGTAATTCCCATAGCTTGATTTGTATCTTCGACTTGCCTTAACTCTATAAGTTCACCAGGCAGTAAAGTAGTATCCCCTGCATCTTCTATGCGAACTTTACTCGTCATCTGTCTAACAATAACTTCAATATGCTTATCATCAATTGCAACACCTTGAGACTTATATACGTTTTGAACTTCATTCACCATACTTCTTTGAAGTTTGGATATAGATTCTCGAGCTGCTTCTATTAAAGGTTTATGATCTTTCAAATCACTAAAGTAACAATCTAATAATTCATGTGGATTAATAGGCCCATCAGTTAAAATTTCTCCGCCTGTAACTTGTTGTCCATCACTTACCATTATATTTTTTCCAATTAATAGTTGATATTCGTTAACTAAATCATCTTTTTCAATAACCGATAAAGAAACTGATTCTTCATCATTACCTTTTTTTATCTGAACAACTCCAGATTTTTTACATAAAATTGCAGCATCTCTGGGCCTCCTAGCCTCTAACAACTCTTCTATTCGAGGTAATCCTTGAACAATATCTCCAGTTTTCTGCCTCTCAAAAACAAGCAACGCTAAACCATCGCCCCTAAGAACTAAATCTCCGTCTTGAACATGTAAAACTGAATCAGGAGAAACCATATAAGGCCTGCCAAGTCTAAGAGTTACAGAACTATTAGAAACTTCTTCAATTTCTCCACATGAAGTAGATTTTTCAGATTTACTAATAGGATCACCATCCACTACTCGATCACCAACTTTAACAACTGCTTTATTAGCGATTTTAATTTTGATTTTATCTTCTTCTCTTTCAACAATTAACCTTCTTATGGGCTCATCTTCAATTAAATTTGGCAACTGGACTACCCCCTTTTGTTTACAAAGAATTTGAGTAGTCGCTATTACATCGCCTGCTTTGACTATTTGATTATTTTTGACTTGTAATTCTGTGTGTGTTGAACCATGACTTGAATCTGATATGGTATCCCTTCTTACAAGAATTGACTCTAGTATTACTAAATTTAATCTATTAATTGATGGATCATTATTATCTTGAATGGACTCTACATCAATAGACATTTGCGGAGTGGCTTCAAAGCTTTCAATGCTTAAATGTGTTCTAAGCAATTCAACCCCTTCCACAGATTTTATCAATTCACCATCTTTATAAGTAAGTCTTTGAATAGCCTTAAGGCCCAAATGTGGTCCTTTTTCTTGTTTAACATGAGATAATATAGGTAATTCTGCTTGATCTGGAATACTATATTCCTCTACAGTTCTTAACAATAAACCTCTGCATTTAGGAGTTTCTAATTTCTGAACAAATAGAATTTCTTTATTATCGATACCATCTAAAATCTTTTCTCCTGGGTTCACAAGATTTCCTTCTTCTGTAAATCTATTCAAAATTTCTTCATTGTCACACTCATGAAAAGTTCCATTTCTCACTGTTATTTCACGGAGAATATCATTTTTTTGAGTTACCGTAACAATCCCTGAAGTTTGACTAAAAATATCCTTTACAACTTCTGTTCCTGCTTCAATCCATTTCATATCCTCAATCATTAGAAGAGATATATCCTTATTTATTTCATGTGTCTCTTGGGGAATCCAAAGCAATGTCCCGCCTTGACTAACTTCAAAACCATTTTTAGATGATCTTGCTTTTTTGACACTTAATCCAGGTGAGTATTTTACTAAACCGCCCGTTTTTGTTCTAAACCTTTCATCAGTTAAGTCTGCTATTACCTCACCATTACTGATCTTACTACCTGGAGCAGTGTTCAAACGATAAGAGGTTCCATCACTTGATTCCAAGTTATATATCTGTCCAGAGTGAGTAGATTCTTCAATTAATTCAAAATTACTCAAAGACATTGAAGTAGTAACGATTTGAACTTCCCTTGAATCTCCTATTGAATCTCTTAATCGAACTTCTCCACCAAATTCACTTGATTGACTTGCCTCTGCTAAAACAGTTCCTTCTTCTACAGGTGTTCCAGAAGAGATAACTGGTCTTGCATTAGGTGGCAAATTATAAACATCTCCAGCCAAAACCCATAATCTACCTAGTCTCTGAGCTTTTAAGGTAATGTTTCCTTGCCTATCTGTAACTTCCTTTGGTTGAATAACCTTGTCGTATCTGACTTGACCAGCCAAATCACATATAACATCCTTTGTTGCTTTTTCAACGCTCTTTTTTACTGCTCCAGCAGTTATCTGAGCGACGGTTATATCCGAATTGATTTCTTCTCCATTATCTACAAATAAAAGTGATCCACTCGAGACTTCGATCTTTTGAGATTTGTTAGAGTTATTTCCTTGAGGAACAATCTTTAATATAAAATCAACTTCAGCTTGTTTAGCTTCTACTCCATGTGGAGTTCTATAACCTCTAACTTTTGCTTTTGAACTAAATTCAACTTTACCAGCAATCTTAGATCTGACAACTCCACTTTCAGCAGTTGATACCCCCCCAGTATGGAAAGTTCTCATAGTTAATTGAGTACCTGGTTCACCAATAGATTGTGCAGCAATAATTCCTACTGCTTCACCCAAGTCAACCAGATGGTTATGAGCCAAAGCCCATCCATAACATCTCCTACAAACTGATCTATTAGCTTCACATGTCAGTGGAGACCTTATTTTTACATTAGTAATTAATGCTGACTCAATTTTTTCTGAAAATACAGGATCTATTGCAGTATTTTGAGGAATAATTAAGTTCTCCTCGGAATCCAAAATATCCTCGGCAGTAAGTCTGCCAAGAAGTCTCGCTCCAAATTTGCCATCTTCAGCTTCAACAACTATTGACCGTTCTGTTCCACAATCTTCCTCTCTAACTATTACATCTTGAGCAACATCAACTAATCTTCGAGTTAAATAACCAGAATCTGCAGTTCTTAAGGCAGTATCCACTAAACCTTTCCTTGCTCCGTAAGAAGAAATTACGTATTCAGTAACAGTGAGTCCCTCTCTAAAGTTAGTTCTTATTGGCAGATCAATAATTTCTCCTTGAGGGTTAGCCATCAATCCACGCATACCAACAAGTTGTCTTACCTGAGACATGTTACCCCTTGCTCCTGAATTAGCCATCATCCAAACAGAATTTAGAGGATCATTTTGATTAAAATTATTCTTAACAGCATCTACTAATCTTTCATTAGTTTCAGTCCATGTATCTATAACTTTTGTATGTCTCTCAACTTCGGTAATTTCACCAAGTCTATAGCATT
>Ga0310343_10002167_pt1 | contig 10296 bp, 9 predicted proteins | sample HC15DNA2025_MG_FD_203519 | JGI IMG/M metagenome (GOLD analysis project Ga0310343, IMG submission 203519) | Marine microbial communities from station ALOHA, North Pacific Subtropical Gyre - HC15-DNA-20-25_MG | ecosystem: Environmental > Aquatic > Marine > Oceanic | place: Pacific Ocean: North...
AACCCAGCTCGCGTACCGCTTTAATGGGCGAACAGCCCAACCCTTGGGACCTGCTTCAGCCCCAGGATGCGATGAGCCGACATCGAGGTGCCAAACCTTCCCGTCGATATGGACTCTTGGGGAAGATTAGCCTGTTATCCCCGGGGTACCTTTTATCCGTTGAGCGACCACACTTCCACACGTGATGGCCGGGTCACTATGCCCTACTTTCGTACCTGCTTGACTTGTAGGTCTCGCAGTCAAGCTCCCTTGTGTCATTGCACTCGACGGCTGATTGCCAACCAGCCTGAGGGAACCTTTGGGCGCCTCCGTTACATTTTAGGAGGCGACCGCCCCAGTCAAACTACCCGCCTGGCGCTGTCCCTAATCCGGATAACGGATCGAGGTTAGAGGCCCAAATGACGCAGGGTGGTATTTCAACAATGACTCCACACTGGCTAGCGCCAATGCTTCCTAGTCTCCCACCTATCCTACACAACGACATTCGAAACTCAACACCAAGTTATAGTAAAGGTCCACGGGGTCTTTTCGTCCTTCCGCAACTAACGAGCATCTTTACTCGTACTTCAATTTCGCCGGGTCTATGGTTGAGACAGTGGGGAAGTCGTTACGCCATTCGTGCAGGTCGGAACTTACCCGACAAGGAATTTCGCTACCTTAGGACCGTTATAGTTACGGCCGCCATTCACTGGGGCTTAGGTTCACAGCTTCGCTCCGAAGAGCTAACCGTTCCCCGTGACCTTCCAGCATTGGGCAGGCGTCACAGCGTATACAGCGCCTTGCGGCTTCGCACGCTGCTGTGTTTTTGGTAAACAGTCGCTACCCCCTGGTCTGTGCCACCCCCATCAGCTCGGATCGCGAAGATCGTCACCAACAGGGGTCCTCCTTCTCCCGAAGTTACGGAGGTAATTTGCCGAGTTCCTTAACCATAGTTCTCCCGATCGCCTTGGTATTCTCTACCCGCCCACCTGTGTTGGTTTGGGGTACGGGCACCGTGCTAACTCACTGCTGGGATTTTCTTGGCAGCATGGGATCAGTGACTTCGCCTAAACGGCTCGGCATCACGTCTCAGTGTTACGGCTCCAACTCTCATCGGAACCCACCTACACGCTTACCCGGGGTCTACCATCGCCCCGGTTCACCTACCCTCCTGCGTCCCCCTTCAGCTATCCGCCGGACACTCGGTCGGCTCGCTTCCCGAAGGAAACAGCCCCGACGTTGCGACCATTGGACCTGACGCGAACACGGTGGTACTGGAATATTCACCAGTTGTGCATCGACTACGCCTTTCGGCCTCGCCTTAGCTCCCGACTAACCCTGGGGGGAATAGCCTTCCCCAGGAACCCTTGGGCTTTCGGCGGAGGGGTTTCTCACCCCTCTCTCGCTACTCATGCCTGCATTCTCACTTGATGCCGCTCCACGACTGTTTGCACACCCGCTTCACTGCTGCATCAACGCTCCTCTACCGCTCGTACTTACGTACGAACCCATAGCTTCGGCTCTGAACTTGAGCCCCGTTACATTGTCCGCGCAGGATCACTCGACCAGTGAGCTATTACGCACTCTTTCAAGGGTGGCTGCTTCTAAGCCAACCTCCTGGCTGTCTAAGCAATCCCACATCGTTTTCCACTTAGTTCAGAATTTGGGGCCTTAGCTGATGGTCTGGGCTGTTTCCCTTTCGTCCAACGAAGCTCATCCCCCGTGGACTCACTGCCGTGCTCTGGAGTACCGGTATTCGGAGTTTGACTGGGGTCGGTAAGCTTGTAGGCCCCCTAACCCAATCAGTGCTCTACCTCCGGCACTGAACACACGACGCTGCACCTAGATGCATTTCGAGGAGAACCAGCTATCGCCAAGTTTGATTAGCCTTTCACCCCTATACACAGCTCATCCCCGCCATTTTCAACTGACGTGGGTTCGGTCCTCCACGGAGTCTTACCTCCGCTTCAACCTGGCCATGCATAGATCACTTGGCTTCGGGTCTACAGCATGCGACTCAACGCCCTATTCAGACTCGCTTTCGCTTCGGCTACCCATCACTGGTTAACCTTGCCACATACCGTAACTCGCAGGCTCATTCTTCAAAAGGCACGCTATCGAGGCCACCCGAAGGTGACGACTCTCTAACTGCTTGTAAACCAACGGTTTCAGGTACTATTTCACTCCCCTCCCGGGGTACTTTTCACCTTTCCCTCACGGTACTGGTTCACTATCGGTCGCCAAGGAATACTTAGACTTATGGAGTGGTCTCCACAGATTCACGCCGGTTTTCTCGGTCCCGGCGCTACTTGGGATCCCAGACAGAGGCTGCGTGTGTTTCGAATACGGGGCTATTACCCACTACGGCGCACCTTTCCAGGTGACTTCTTCTACACAGCAACTTGGTAACTCTGTGTGTGATCTGACGCTCACACTTCTGGTCCCACTACCCCACAACAGCAAGGCCGTCAGGCTTGGCACTGCTGTGGTTTGGTCTCTACCCTCTTCGCTCGCCGCTACTGAGGGTGTCGCGGTTGCTTTCCTTTCCTCGGGGTACTGAGATGTTTCAATTCCCCCGGTTCCCTCCTCTGGCCCTATGTATTCAGACCAGGGTAACACTCCATGACGAGTGCTGGGTTTCCCCATTCGGACATCTGCGGATCGAGGCCTAGTCGACGGCTCCCCGCAGCTTTTCGCAGTCACTCACGTCCTTCATCGGTTCTTGGCGCCAAGGCATCCACCGTTGGCTCTTTGTAGCTTGGAATACTCTTACGATCGTTTTAAAAATAAAACGAACAAGATGCTCGTGCTTGCTCTGCAGTTCTCAAGGTGCGAGTGGGATGCATGTGGAACCAAGCGGCTCAACACAGCGGCATCAGAGGGAACTCCCTCAAAACGAAAGAGAAGACGGTGGACGTCGTTGCCACGTTTAAGCGGGAGGGACCGAATCCCTGCAACCACTCTTAGTGGGAAGCGACGAACGACACCAGTGCACCAACTGGAAGTGTCTCGCACCGGGTAGTCGGATGACTACTCAACGGTGGAGAGATACTCCTTAGAAAGGAGGTGATCCAGCCGCACCTTCCGGTACGGCTACCTTGTTACGACTTCACCCCAATCACCGATCCCACCTTCGACGGCTCCCTCCAAATGGTTGGGCCACCGGCTTCGGGTGTTACCGACTTTCGTGGTGTGACGGGCGGTGTGTACAAGGCCCGGGAACGTATTCACCCCGGCGTGCTGATCCGGGATTACTAGCAACTCCAGCTTCATGGAGTCGAGTTGCAGACTCCAATCCGAACTGAGACTGGCTTTGTGGGATTCGCTTGACCTCGCGGGTTCGCAGCCCTTTGTACCAGCCATTGTAGCGTGTTTGCAGCCCTGGGCATAAGGGGCATGATGACTTGACGTCATCCCCACCTTCCTCCGAGTTGACCCCGGCAGTCTCCTACGAGTCCCCAACTAAATGCTGGCAACATAGGATAAGGGTTGCGCTCGTTGCGGGACTTAACCCAACATCTCACGACACGAGCTGACGACAGCCATGCACCACCTGTGTAAGGCCCCGAAGGACACCCTATCTCTAGAGCTTTTCCCTACATGTCAAACCCAGGTAAGGTTCTTCGCGTTGCATCGAATTAAGCAACACGCTCCGCTGCTTGTGCGGGCCCCCGTCAATTCCTTTGAGTTTTAGCCTTGCGGCCGTACTCCCCAGGCGGGGCACTTAATGCGTTAGCGACGGCGCGGATCTCGTTGGTTGAGACCCACACCTAGTGCCCAACGTTTACGGCGTGGACTACCAGGGTATCTAATCCTGTTTGCTACCCACGCTTTCGCTCCTCAGCGTCAGTTACGGCCCAGAGCGGCGCCTTCGCCACTGGTGTTCCTCCTAATATCTGCGCATTTCACCGCTACACTAGGAATTCCCCGCTCCCCTACCGCACTCGAGTCACAGCAGTATCGAGTGGCGTCTCTGGGTTGAGCCCAGAGTTTTCACACCCGACTTACTGAACCGCCTACGAGCTCTTTACGCCCAATAAATCCGGACAACGCTTGGTGCCTACGTGTCACCGCGGCTGCTGGCACGTAGTTGGCCGCACCTTCTTCTGCAGGTACCGTCATTTTCTTCCCTGCTGAAAGCGGTTTACAACCCTAGGGCCTTCTTCCCGCACGCGGCGTTGCTGCATCAGGCTTTCGCCCATTGTGCAATATTCCCTACTGCTGCCTCCCGTAGGAGTCTGGGCCGTGTCTCAGTCCCAGTGTGGCTGATCATCCTCTCAGACCAGCTACCCGTCGATGCCTTGGTGAGCCGTTACCTCACCAACAAGCTGATAGGCCGCGAGACCCTCCCGGTCCGGTAACCCTTTCGTCGGTCCACCATGCGATGGTCCGACGGCATCCGGTATTAGCAGCCGTTTCCAACTGTTATTCCAGAGACCGGGGCAGGTTTCTCACGTGTTACGCACCCGTTCGCCACTAGGTCTTCACCAATCCGAAGATCGGATGGACCTCGTTCGACTTGCATGTATTAAGCACGCCGCCAGCGTTCGTCCTGAGCCAGGATCAAACTCTCCAACAAAAACCTGTCGATTTCGGAACGGTTGTTCTTCTATCGAGCGGCTGATGGTCGAGCGCAGTATGAGTGGAATGTACTCAGTGACTGCAATCTTGACTTATTAATTAAGTTTGTCACCGGGTGGGAACCCGGCAACTGAATTGACAGACAGTCGAGTCTCAGAAACCGAAGTTTCCCCTGACCGACTGCCCGCACTGGCGTTCTGTCTTCTCTTCCGTTTTCAAGGAGCTACTGCTCTGACACATTCACTTTCGTGACTCGGTGCCACCCACCAGCCATATGGCTTTTGGGGCGAGGTAAAACACTACTGCTCACACCGAGAGTGCACAACCCGAAATCAAGAAAATATCCGCAGAAGATGGTGTGAAGTTCGTCCTTTTTGCATCAGGTGAAAACCGCCCTCCAACGCCGCCAACTTCGAGACATTTGAGTCGAGCTCAAGCACCTCTCCGTTGCAGCGAAAACCGCGCTGTTCAAGCGTTCGGCGGGCATCACCTTTTGACTTCGCCAGCCCGCACTGCACCAACAGTGCTGGAAGGTCGTCGCACTCGGCAGCGGACACCTCCGTCAACGAAAGTTCGCCCGCTACGACCCCCATGGCGGCGGCATCTGCATCTCGAGGATCAGACCCAAACAACACTGCCGCGGCCGCATCAGCGGCAACCGCTGCGGGGTCACCATGAACCATTGCGGTCATCTCGTAGGCGAGCGCCTTTTGCGCTGCTCTCTCATGTGGCGCTGCGTCGTGCTGCTGAAGTATCGCGTCGATCTCATCGAGCGTTCGCAGGCTGAACCGCAGCAGTCGATCCCGCACATCGGCATCATCGGTTTGAAGCCAGAACTGACGGAACTGGTAGGGGCTCGTTCGCTCGGGGTCAAGCCAGACTGCTCCGGCCGCAGTTTTTCCGAACTTTGTGCCATCACTTTTTGTGAGCAAGGGCCATGTCAACCCAAACGCAGCGGCGCCTGCAGTGCGTCGAATGAGGTCGATGCCTGCCGTAATGTTGCCCCACTGGTCGCTGCCACCCATTTGCAGTTCAACATTGTGCTCTGCGTGGAGATGGCGGAAATCGTTTGCCTGCAACAACATGTAGCTGAACTCGGTAAATGAAAGTCCCGACTCGGCTGAAAGACGCGACTTCACTGAATCTTTACCAAGCATCTGCGGGACCGAGAAGTGCTTACCAATGTCACGCAAGAAATCGAGTAGTGCCATCTGAACTGTCCAGTCCGCGTTATTTACGATCGTCGCTGGATTCGACCCGGAAAAGTCAAGAATGCCCTCAAGTTGCTGCGAGATCCTCCGCACGTTGTGTTCAAGTTCGTCTCGGGTCAGCAGATTTCGTTCCTCTGAGCGACCGCTTGGGTCACCCACCATCCCGGTGGCTCCTCCCGCCAATGGAAATACTCGGTGGCCATTCATCTGAAATCGGCGCAAGCCGACTTGACCGAGGAGATGCCCCACATGCAACGAATCAGCAGTTGGATCAAAACCGACATAGACGCCGATCGGACCCGAACTCAAACGCGCCGCGAACTGTATTCGATCGGTGGTGTCGTGAATCAGCCCACGGGCCTCGAGTTCGGCAGTGAAATCCATACAACGAATATCGTGCCACGACTCAGCACCAGAACCGACATCGCCGAACATCTACGCTTCGAGAATGTCGACAGGTGCCTCCGACCGCGAGATCGCAGCCATGTTTGACGAGTTTGCAGAATCTGTGAGCGCGAGGGCTCCCTTTTGCGCCGATATCGCCCACGCAATTGGTGGCGATTTCGAGCCAACAGTTCGCATGTTGCTCGATCACGCACCCCAACTACAACGGCGACCGGTATTGCTTCTCGCCGCAGTTCATTACCTCGTCTTGCAAGACCAAAACACGGCGCTCTCGCAGAGATATCCCTCAGTGACGGGAACACCTCACGTGACGTCACTCGATCGAAACGAACTCGCAGCTGACCTTCACGAGTTTTGCGACACCTACCGCAACGAACTCATCGACCTCATTCGAACACGGCACACCCAAACCAACGACATCTCACGCTCGGCACTGCTGCGTCTCGTGCTCGCGCATCAACCAGTTATCGAGAACTCGATTCTCATCGACGTTGGATGTTCGGCAGGGCTCAATCTCCATCTCGATGAATATCACTGCACGTACACCGCAGAGGACGGCTCATGGACCACATCCGCCGGCAACATGGCTGCTCCGGCTCTTCGCTGCAGCGTGAGGGCCGAAGCACCACCTCACATTGAGATTGGCACCTTTGCTGGCCGCATCGGATTTGACCCTCACCCGATTGATGTAGACACCGATGACGCAGTGTGGCTGCTCGCGTGCGTGTGGCCAGATCAACTCGACCGCATTGAGCGACTCAAAGAAGCAATCACCTGGGCGAAGGCCCACCGGGTAGACCTTCGCACCGCAGATGCGCTCGCAGCTCTCACCGAGATCGAGGCAATGCACGATGATCACCTCACCATCGTCAACTCATGGATGCTGTCGTACCTGAGCCTCGATGACCAGCACTCCTATCGGCAACGGCTCGAGGCACTCGGACGACGACGAAATCTGACATGGGTCTATCTCGAACAGCCTTCAACGACCCCTGCGCTCCAACACGATGAACAGATTGCTCGTGACCCACAGCGATCTGAACTCACCGCAGTGACCCGAATTGACTGGAACGATGGGATTTCACACGTACGCCATCTCGGAACCATGCACCCTCATGGCTATTGGTTTCACCCGAGCGCGCGCTGACATCGCACCTCTCGCCATCAACTTCTTAAGTTGGCGACGTCGATGACCGAGTCAGCAATCATCTGTACCGCAATCGCTGCGAGAAGTCGTCCGACAATACGGCTCAGTAGCAAGATTCCTGAACGCCCGAGCACGCGATTCACGAGTTTGGCGTACCTCCATCATGAGGTAGACCAACTAGAGAACAACAGCAAGTGCACCGGCAATGGACCAGCGTTCACGAGCCGTAGAGGAGTTTTGGACGAACACGATCGCTGTAACGATCGCACCCGGACCGGCAAGGAGCGGGGTGCCTAGAGGAACCATCGGAACCTCAACATGACCGATGAGGGCCGCCTCAGCGTCATCGTAAGAACTTGTCAACAACTGCACCGCCACGAGTAATAGCAAAAGACCACCGGCGCCCTGCAATGCCGGCACCGACACATCGAAAAAGCTGAGAACCTGGAGGCCGCCAACTGCGAAACCTGCGATCACTAATGCCGCTGTCACCACCGCAAGAAGTGCTGAGCGAGACCTTTGCTTAGGCGAAAGGCGTCGAGTTACCGACAGAAAAGTGGGGACATTCCAATCGGCTCCCTAATCACGAGCATCGTGACAAACACTGCGCCGAAGGTCACCGTCATGTGCTTAACCCAACTCGTTCAGCCGAGCCACCGACTTAGAGAGCTTCTCAGCAAACGCCGCAATCTGAACGGCGACAGGCGACGGTCCAGCTCCACCTGGCGAGGTCCGCATCTTGGCGGCACCACCCGGGTCGAAATATGCGGCGCACTCAGTACCAATTTCTGCAATTGCGAGATCACGAAGTTGCCCCTCACCGTTCAGATGACGACGAACCAACTGCCCCACCAGAGCATGCGCCTGACGGAACGGAATACCGTTGCGAACGAGATGCTCCGCTAGGTCAGTCGCAACGAGAAGTTCGGCATCAGCCGCCGCCGCCATTCGATCGGTATCGAACTCTGCGCTGCTGATCATTCCTGCAATGGCTGCGAGCGCAAGCACAGTGTGCTCAACCGAGTCGAAGAGCGGTTCTTTATCCTCTTGCAGGTCACGGTTATACGCAAGTGGAAGCGCCTTCAACGTGGCAAGCACACCCGTGAGATTGCCAATCAGTCGACCTGACTTTCCGCGTGCGAGTTCAGCAATGTCAGCATTCTTCTTCTGCGGCAACATTGACGAACCGGTCGCGTAGGCATCATCTAGACGAGCGAAGCCGAACTCTTCAGACGTCCACAGCACCCACTCTTCTCCTATACGAGAAAGATGAATACCTATGAGCGAAAGGTCGAACAGCGTCTCGGCAACAAAATCGCGATCGCTCACCGCATCAAGCGAGTTGGTGAATACGGCAGCGAAACCGAGATCTTCAGCAGTGAGGGCTGGGTCGATCTCAATTGACGTGCCCGCTAACGCCCCAGCGCCAAGAGGTGACACATCGAGGCGACGATGCGCGTCGACCAGGCGATCAAAGTCACGATGCAACGACCAGGCGTGAGCCAAGAGATGGTGCGCAAGCATGACCGGCTGCGCACGCTGCAGGTGCGTGTATCCCGGCAAGTACGCATCACCGGCCTGACGAGCCCGATCAAGCAGGACGCTCTGAAGGTTGACGACACCCGATGCAACCTCAGCAATCGCCTGCTTGGTCCACAATCTCAGATCGGTTGCAACCTGATCATTACGGCTACGCGCTGTATGCAGACGCGCCCCAGCATCTCCGGCGATCTCGGTAACCCGCCGCTCAACCGCGGTGTGGATGTCTTCATCGCCGTCACGAAACTCAAACGTTCCAGCGGAGAACTCTTGGTGGACGGTCTCGAGGGCATTGAGCACACTCTCAACCTCGTCAGGCGACAGGACATCTGCACGACCTAAACCGCGAACGTGTGCCTTTGAGCCCTGGATGTCGACGTCCCACAACCGGCGATCGAACGGAAGGCTGACGGTATAGGCCATCAACGACTCTGCAGGACCGCCCGCGAAACGGCCGTGCCATAGCGAATCTGAACTCTTGTTATCACCCATAGTTCACTCCTCCATCAATTCCTGCGAGTTCGCGAAGATGCGCAGCGAGTCGTTGCCCAGTTGAGTTTTCACCGGCAATGCAAATAACGGTGTCGTCTCCTGCGACCGTGCCAATGAGACCATCGACCAAACTGCGGTCAAGGGCCGAGGCGACGACATGAGCACATCCTGGTGGGGTACGCACCACCACCAGATTCGACGAGCTGGTTACCTCACCGACCCACTCGCCCATGACGCGACGCAGTTGCTCTAACGGAGCAACTCGATCTGGGGCGAACTCGGGCAACGCATAGGCCGACGAGCCAGAGGCCGTTCGCACTTTGATCGCTCCGAGGTCGTCAAGGTCACGCGATACCGTCGCTTGAGTTGCAGATACATGTTCAGACAACAGCATCTCTACGAGTTGGGCTTGATTGCCCACCTCATGTTGCTCGATGAAACGGGTAATTAGTTGCTGCCGGCGAGCCTTCGTACTCAACGAACACCCCCAATAAACGCCAGTGCACCACGAGCCGCGTGCATCCGGTCGTGACCTTGACGGATTACCCGTGACGCAGGACCGTCAATCACCGATGCAGCAACCTCATAGCCGCGGTAGGCCGGGAGGCAGTGCATGAAAATGGCACCATCGGCCGCAAGGCTCATAAGCGCATCGGTCACGCTGTAGGTAGCGAAGATGTTGCGACGTTCTTCGACCTCATCTTCTTGACCCATCGACACCCACGTGTCGGTATGAACTGCATCGGCACCTGTCACGGCCTCAGCAGGGTCATCGGTTGATGCAATGTCTCCCGGCCCGAGCTGCGACAACCTGTCGCACTCCGCCGTTGAGGGCTGAAACCCATCGGGACAAGCAAACTTCACCGACATGCCTGAAATCATGCACACTTCGCCGAGCGACCGAGCCACGTTGTTGTAATCACCGACCCAGGCAACGGTTCG
>Ga0310343_10002168_pt1 | contig 10296 bp, 6 predicted proteins | sample HC15DNA2025_MG_FD_203519 | JGI IMG/M metagenome (GOLD analysis project Ga0310343, IMG submission 203519) | Marine microbial communities from station ALOHA, North Pacific Subtropical Gyre - HC15-DNA-20-25_MG | ecosystem: Environmental > Aquatic > Marine > Oceanic | place: Pacific Ocean: North...
AGTTTGTTCCTCTTTTTCTCTCTCTCGAGTTGGTTTTTACGTATATATCGAAAGGACCACGAAGAGGAAGAAGAAGTGAAGAGTTTTTTTTTCAACTCGGGATCGACATTTTTACTTTTGGAAGCGTGTGAACTCAACCGCTCCAGCCCTCGAATTTTTTTTTATTTTTTTTGGCAAAAGTTGCCGTCGTTTTACTTTTTGAGACGTGTCCGGTGTCGTGTCATCGCATCTCGTCCATTCGTACGAGATATATATCTGAAGTGTAAAAAATAATCCAAATCATCATCAGAAATAAAAGCACGAACGATGGCATCATCATCAATTGCCGTGTCTTCGAAACTCTCCCGCTCTTCCCCGACGTTTCGACGAGGAGGAAGTCGATCATCTGTCCTCGTTGGTAAAAAAATTAACAACAAGACGAAAAGTGGTGTGAAAAGGATAAACCTTCAAACGAATGCGTTGAGAAACTTTGATTATCCAGAAGCGCTTTTGTTCGATTGCGACGGCGTGCTCTGCGAAACAGAAAGAGACGGACACAGAGTCACGTTTAATAAAACATTCAAAGAAAATGGGCTCGACCACGAGTGGGGAGTTGAATTATACGGCGAACTGTTGAAAATTGGCGGAGGTAAAGAGCGCATGACGCATTACTTTGATAACGTGGCGCCAAAAGACTCGGAACCGTGGAAATCAACGACGGATCCGGAAGAGAGAAAGAAACTCGTCGCGGCGTTTCACAAGAGAAAAACGGAAATGTTTCTCGAAGTGGTGAAAGCTGGCGAGTTACCGTTGCGACCAGGCGTCGCGAGGTTAATCGGCGAAGCTTTAGAAGCTGGATCGAAAGTCGCCGTGTGCTCCACCTCAAACGAAGTCGCCGTGCAAGGTATTGTGGATACAATGTTACCACAGTACGCCGACAGAATGCCAGTTTTTGCTGGAGACATTGTTCCGAAGAAAAAGCCAGCGCCCGATGTGTATTTACTTGCCGCCAAAACTTTAGGCGTCGATCCTGCGCGATGCGTAGTCATCGAAGATACACACATTGGTTTACAAGCGGCAAAAGCAGCTGGTATGAGATGCTGCGTAACAAAGTCAATATACTCTGAGGATGAAGACTTCACGGGAGCGGATGCTGTTTTCGATTGTTTAGGTGAAGAAGGCGATGAACGAGCGAAATTCCACGACTTGACAACTCCCGGGACATTCTGGTAAGTGAGTTTTCTTCTCTCTTGCTTTTTTTAAATAATTATGGAAAAGGCTCAATCCACCCTTACCTCAACACTTAAATGGCGATTGGTACGTTGGCGAAGAAGAGGTAAAAGTAGAGGTAGAAGATAGCGAACAACAACAACAACAACAACAACAACAACAACAACAAATCGTCGAGAATAATAATTTGAAAGCGATTTTAGAAGATATTGAAAAACTATGAAAACACAAAGCACAGAGCACACTTATTATATATAGAACAGAGTTTTGGTGAAACGATGGTACTTTTTGTACACACTCTTATTTTTCTGCTCTTTGTCCCGTTGAGCCCCTATTTCCTAATACACCATCAAAATTTGGATTGAGTCGATCGTCTTTGAGTGGGTAAAAATGCCTCAAACCAATGAAAAAACCGATACCGAGTGCGATTTTAGCATGCCCCGAGTGCGAGATGAGCTTTCGCACATTGTCCCTCACCGCGACGCTTTGCAACACGGCGCAACTTTCACACTGGGGCCAAAATCTCTGCTTAGGAACGAATCGAATAAAATTGAAAAACTTTTGATACAAAGACACACTTGCACCTCTAGAAGCTGCGGCATTCGCGGCACTTCCGAAGGCTATTTTGTTCGGCGGCATGTGGTCACCAATCACTTTGAGCGTTTTTCTACCACAGTGATGACACCCGTATTTTCGCATAAACTTTTCCAAAACTGCTTTTTGCGTTTCATTCGCATAATTAGATCCATTTGCTTTAATGCTTTCGACTGCATTTGCACCAATCTTTGCGACGTCGCTCGGCATAGCTTTCGAGAACGATCCCTGCGAGGCGAAGAAAAATAAAACGCTACCTAACGCGGCGTCAAATACTGTTTCATCCTCATCCCACGTCGTCTCCATCATACCTTTCTTCCTGTTTTTCCTTCTTCGCCGCGATCTCTTACTATTATCGCTATTACTAATGTAACCAGTACTATTGATATCACTACTATCACTAATTTGCTTCAACCCTGCGCTAACAAAACTTCCCATCTGTGTTGCGCCGTGGACTTTGCCGCCTTCTCGAGACAACGAAAAATCTGAGGCAAAAAGCATCGCTTGTCCGGCGCATACGGAAGCCATCATCGTCGATCCCAAACCTAAAACCGGACCAAAATTCGATGCTGATGATATTTTAGCAATCAATGCGACTTTCTGAAACGCTTGCATGGAAGCAGCCATACAAACGGCTGAAGCAGCGCTGCCAAACGCTAACGGTAACGCGTGTGTTTCCAAACGGAAATTGTTTTTCCAGTGTTCGAAATCAGGAAACTTGTTCTCTATGAGGCTTTCAAAGGAAAAACTCTTCCTGCGCGACGCTGCCGAAAGAAACGTCATTGACAGCAGTACAGAGACGTTCTCTTTCGTATTGTACTAGTATATTTACGAGTTCTGGTGATAACAACGCGTGCTTTTTTTGTTTAGATTTTCTTCTTTCCTACCAGGATTTTTGAATTTACTGGTATTTGGCACCTTAGTTTTTGTCTCAATCTGATGGAGCAGAGTATGTTTAGGTGAAAGAGCAGCATGATGAACGGCACAAATATATTCCATAGTCTACATAACTAAAGAGACACACGTGTAGCTGACTAAGTCCTAAAACTAACCTAAATTTCTTTTTCTTTTTTGTTTCTCTCTCTTTCTCTCTCGTTCTTTCTCTTTCCGCACGCTTCCCTAACCGTTCGGGGGAGAGGATTCCTTCTCCACGAACTCTGATTGACCGTACTTCCACCCGGTGCCGTCGACAGAAACGTACGGCGGGATACGTTTGAGGCGATCGGTCATTATTTCAAATGCGAGTCGTCCCATGTTGGAGGAGAATGTACCAATGAAAGCGTGACCACTAGCGAGGAGCTCAACATCGGCAGCGGTTTCCATGCCTATCCGTTCTGGATCGCCGTCACCGGCGCGGAGTCTTCGTTCAATGAATCCCACCTGAAAATGCTCCTCTTTCTTTTGGCGATGGTTTAATTTTTTCGCAAATTTACCTCTATTTTTACTCCACGTTTTCGGATGGTACCATTTTCGATCGATCGGGGCGTACATCAGCTCAAGATCGCTCTGAGCACAATGGCGCTCGGCTTCCTTCACAGTTTTTTCATCGTCGGTAGCTAGAAAAATATGGCTGAATGTATTTGGGTACGCGTTCCTGATTAAATCCACGTACGCGGCGTACTCTTTAAAACTTGCGCACCCGTATTTTTTAACTCTGTTTTTGGTCGCGCACGCGTCACCTTTGCGAACATGGATAGAAATTACGCGATGTTGAAAGTCATGTTTGTTCGGCCACTTCATAACCTCTTTTAATTTCGCTACTTTTGATGCAAACTCGTCATTTGGTCTCCACAGTCTGTTGCTTAGCGCCGCGTGCCAGGAGAAAAAACTTCGAGCTTCCGCTGGCACACGCTGTTTAGAACGATGCTTCGGATCGAGTTTCGGCATTTGGGCTCTATTAATGGTCTGAATATCGCATTTCGAGAGTGGTTTAAGATAACAGCGAAGAGAACGATTACCACACGCTTTACCTGCAAAACCCGGCAACGAGCCCGCCGAAAAATCATACACGTTCGCCTTTTTCTTCGTTTCAATGGCGTCCGCGAATTGATATATGCTATACATCACGATTGCTCCGAAACCTGTTCCAGGATTCGCGTGCACGCGTACATTTCCGGGAGAATCGCATTTTCTCCGTTCATAAACGTCGAAAAGCGGCGTTAAATCCGGATATGCAACCCGTTTACCATTCTCGCCCCCAAAATAATATTCCCTGGACGGAAAGTAGCGCGAAACGTCTCTCATAGGTTTACACTTGCCCTTCTCCTTCGCTTCTGGAAGTTTTCCCGGTGGACACGTAAACGGTAACAGCTCCTCAAGGTTTGTCTCTTCAAAAGTGTTTTCAACCATAGGCACGTCTATTTCCCCAGTCGACTTTCCATCTTCAAAATCTATAGGTCGTATCCCGTCTCTCACTCTTACTCTCTCGACCGCGCCTTTCTTCTCGCCCCTCGCTCCTATGACTTCAACATCGGCACCGACGACAAGCATTGCAATCGCTGCCAGCTGTAAAATCGTAATGATCTTCACATCTCTCCAAGACCCCCAAAACGCGCAGACCGAGTTGGTCTCGAGACGTTCGCGTCCGTCGAGCGCGAGCGGGTCGTCCTTAGGTGTCATCATTCGCACCCTTTCTCTCTCATTTTTTAGGCTTCGTAAAGATTAGTAAAGAGATAAAATCAAATGTAACTCGTGCTTGTCGCCAAAAAAATCATAAAAAACAAGCAACCACGTCGATAATGAGTGACACCTCCGTCCTCTTTTCTCCGAAACGGTCGGGAACGTATGTTGCGATCGTGCTCCTCGCAACGTTTTTCTTGCTCTTGGAAACCTTCGGGACGACCATGTCTGTGGGGGATGAACAGAAAACTTACGAAGAGGAGGTGGTGCCTTCGGTTTTGTCGAAAACGATCGGGAGTGCGAACAAAGAGACGACGTCGATCGCGGAACTCCTCGAAGCGAGTGCACCAGAAGAGAAATTGGAGAGTAACAATGTAATGAGGTATCCAACGTGTACAGATTTCGAAGACGATGATGCAAACGTCGAAGGTCTAGAGGGGGTGAAGACGTACGTGACTGAGAGATTGAAATCTGCGGAGCGATTTACGGAACCGTTTAAATATGCGACGTATTTTTGCAACTTTTTGCCACAGAGAACTTATGAGAACATCACGAAATATTGGCCCCCGACCCACGCATTTTCAAATTATGCGAGTAAGAGCAAGAGTTGTAGCAAGTTCGGGTGTCGGTATGCGATGGATATTGGTGCGATTTTGAAACCAAAGGGGAAGGCGGGAAAGAAATGGATGGAACACCAGGAGGCGAGGGCGACGTGGGAGCTTCTGAACGGTGTGGTGTTCAGCAAAGAGTTTGAGGAAGCCCTTTTTGATAAGCTCGGAGTGAAGGGGAGCAAAATCAAACGACGGGAGATTCGAGTTTTTTCGGATGGAGATGGGCAGAGTAACGGGCGCGTACATACCGATATGGACGCAATGAAGGTGGCGACGATGATGCTCTACGTCACGGAGAGGACGGAACCAATGTGGGATTACGGAACGTGCCTACATACTACGGCTCAGTGGAAAAAAAGGAAGAAGATGAAATTGAGGGAAGGAGGAAGAGTCGGACGGGGGGACGGTGAGAGCGAGTGTGCGTCGAAATTCAGATACCTTCCTAATACGGGGTATGCGTTTCGGGTCTCCCGAGACAGTTGGCACTCGGCGCCAAACTCGAGAATCAAACACTGGAAAGGTATCCCGAGGAATAGCATTCTCGTAAACTGGTATTGATATTCCTTGACTTTCCAAAAAAATAGACTTGCTCTGTAGAATAAAAATAGACTTATCTAGTTTGCAATATCACATTTGTTATCGTAGTACATATTACAGTGTTAGTTTTACAAATTGTTCAAACTACAAACGTCTCGGTGGAAGTGGGGGTGGTTTCGCAGGAGGTTGCGGAGGTTGTTGCGGCGCAAGAAATGTAGCAGGCGGGCGTCCCCCTGGAGGTGGAGGTATGTTGTTGTTAGATTGTTCAGCGAACCTTTGATTCGTTCCAGCTGGAGGAGCCATATTTGGCACAGGCGGTGGTGCAAACGGAGGTGGAGCTGGAGCAAATGATGGAGGTGGAGGCGGCGGTTGAAACGCAAGCACATTATCGACGCCGCGTTGCTGCTGTTGCGCTTGCGCCGTCACATTCGCAAAAGCTGCCGCTGCCGCTGCGGCAGCCGCTACCGCTGCGGCAGAAGAATGGTGCACGTTTTGAGAAGATGGTGGTAGGAATTCGTTTGCACCAAACGATAACATCGACGTGGACTGTATGAGCTCGTCGTTCACAGATTTATCGTCACGAACGCCTTTTGTCGTCGCTGTACTTTTCTTCCCTGTAGTAGTGGTGTTTTCATCCGCCGCTTTCGTTGCCTCGTCCACTTCTTTAAAGCCGAACATTTTCCCAAACCTATAAATCTCCAATAGCTGTTCGTCGAAATCGCCATACATTTGCATCTCTTCATATTTCTCGTATAGTTTTAGCGCAGTTCTCGCATCTTCGATGGAGTCGTGCGTTTTTGATTGAATATCTTCCTTCAACAGATATTTCGACAAAAATTTTAAACCGAGCTTACGTTGGCGCTTAAAATGAAACAATTCCACAGTATCGATGATTTGAGAAGGAGGAACAACTATATTAATCATCTTAAAGTCTTGTTTCAAACCATGTCCAACGAAAATACATCCACAGTCAATCAAATAACGTAGTTTCAAGTACGCGTGCTTCAGCTGAGTGATAAAATGTGAGCTGATGGCGGGATCTAGATCACCGGGTTTTAAACCAGAAAAGCGGGTCAGATAATCATTCACAGGCTCCACGGCACGTATGTAATCATCGATAACTGGCGTAAATTTCTCTGAACCTTGTCCACGAACGACTGAAATTCGTGCAAGTCCCAGACGCGCCGGGATTGATTCAAATTCTGAGCCGTCTGCATTTTTTTCCATGATTGCGGGAACGAGCTGAACAAACTCTGCATCAATACCAACCAAGTAACCAGGCGAAGGAATATCATCTCCTAGGAGCGAAAACGGCTTGAACGGCACCGACTTTGGAATCGAGACGTCAAGCGTGATTTTTCGATATAAATCCTCGGTGATGGGTGAATCTGGTAAATTCAACGGTTTCTTATCGACTCGCGTGTAAAGACATAAGCACGGTAGCTTCAAATGTCCATAAAGCTGTGTGACTTCATCCTTGGAAACTTCAGAGACCATGAAATCGTTAAATAGAAGCCACTCGCTCTTCCCCGCCCCAGTAGCGGAACTGTTACCACCCAAAGAGTCGCCAACATCCAACCGTTCTCCCCCGTCTCCGCCTCCCATCTTCGATGACATATTCTTAGGCGTGAACGGTTCTGCCTTCTCCGCACCGAATTCCACAGCATTTGATCGCAATCTTGAAGACAACGGCGTTGCGGTCGCCTCTTTGATCGCTTGTTCTTCCTTCTTTTCTTTCTTGTTAGCACTCGTTGTGTTTTTCCCTGCGAATACCAAAGGCGAGACCCCCGGAGTCATTCCAACCGGTGACGATACATCAAAACACCCGGGCGCATCGACGTATGGTGGCTTTACCTTTATGAATGAGACTAAATGACCCTCCAACTTCGAAATATCGCGCTGTTGATGTTGCTGTTGTTGATTTTGTTGATGCTTTTCGTTCGGTTTCCGTGCGAAGACCACCATACCTGTAAGTTCATACACGATTCCAGTTTCGACCTTTTCAAAATCTTTTGCGTCACTCGCGTGTCGCGCCGTTAAAGTACCCCCTCCTGGAACGAGTTGTATAAAATGCGGAAGCCAATGCTCGTGCAACTTTTCCGAAAAACCATTGGAACCTGGAACGGCGTCAGCTTTGACGCCCCACCAGTGTAAATCTAGCATATCGCGCATACCAAGAGAAATAGATAGGACATTTGGGAGTTTCTTTGGGAATTTCGTTTGCGCCATTCGCGTATATGCTTTGTGAGACTCACACCACGCGCGAACCTCTTGTTTGATGCACATCGATTTCACGAGTAAATCGACAAACGGTGGTCGAGGAATAGATCGATCGCTTGGATATTGTAAATCAATTTGAAACTTACGCATATCCTTGTTTTCATCACGTGAGCACTGAGCGCAGCGCAACTTTTCTTGCGTAATAATGCCGAAAGATTCTTCGACGCTCGTTAGCGAAGTTGAATTTGACGATTTAGTATCGCTTGACGATTCTTCCTTGTGCAATTGCTCTAATATAAATCTCTGAAATGCCTGGATCCTCTTTGCTGGACTCTTTTCGCTGCGAGCTTCGAGTTCACCGCCATTTCCTTCAATCAAGCCTAACGCAGCTGCCTCGCGAACTTGCCGAAGCGTTCGAAGGAAATTGAGTGGTTGACACGCCGAACCCGTCGGACACGTATTCAACATGTGACTTAAAAATGACAACTCACACGTTAAACAGAATTCACGTTCGCATGTGTGCGACATGACCCGAGAGCGCAACTCCGGAACATAATGTAACATCTGTAAGACTGGATTCACGTAACAATTGGCTAAATCGTTTGTGAGTCCCGGTAAGCACGTTTTGTTAAACGCTCTAAAATCAAACGATTCAAACTTTCGTTCAACTTTGAAACTTCGATTACACTCTACTCGCTGATACATTTTGGGAAGGTTTTGTTTCGATGCGCGATCTCTTTCAAGATCTCCAGCCTCAGCCGGCGGTGTAATTCGCGATTTGAGCAAGTAATAGTGAGCTCGCCGAACTTCTCCCGGTTTTAAGCCACGATTATGGTAGGGATTATTACTAGAATACGCTGATCGAGAGTTCAAACCACTAACCATTGTCGGTATACCACCTCCGCCAACCATGCCACTCATTCCCGCGCTATTCGGGTTCACCGTACCCAGAAAACCACCGCTGTTTATATTGGCTTGATTGAACGTGTTGACGGTACTGCCACTGGGATCCAGAAGATCATAATTGGTTGCGTCCGAGACTGGGGCTACAGTTTCGTACGAGTTATAATTTACAAGCGCAGAATCATTCGTGCACCACGTGTGCACCCATCCAGAAGTATCACCGAAGCTCATGCACTGTCCACTTGATGAGATATCCATGGAATACATAGTCGCACCTTGCAAGTCCACTTGAAATTGATACGGTAGTCCCGCTGAATTGTTTATATCGTTCGCCTGTATGAACCCACTCTCACCTGCCATAAATAAAACACCAGGTCTCGCTGGGTTGAATTTAATCACCACTGGTCCAACAGGAAAATGCAAATGGTGTATAGCTCTCGCCGTGAATCTTGTGTCATACACTTTCACAAATTGGTCTAGTACAAGAGAACCACCGCGCGATGTGAAACCACAAGTTGCCGTAATATCATTCTGGCACGTCAATGAACACACCGCTCCTTGATGCGCGTCGATGCGCATTTCCTCTCGTAATCCATTTCGAGGGTCACGGAAACATAACTCGCCATGTAAACCTCCCGAAGCCAACAGACCACGTTGAGTGCCCCACTCCATGCGCATCGTTCCTTGTCCAGTTTTCACATTCTTAATGACAATACCACTGATTGGATCGAAATGAACGATTCCTGCGCTCGCTTTTCCTACGTATAACTTTCCACCCACGTGTCCTCTGCCGTGCTCGTATGCTGCACAAGTATATGGAGAATCTCGTCCTTCCCCGGTAACAACATCGAGAGTTGTTTCTCCAGCCGTTGTGTGGTACCCTACGCTATTACCACTCACAGATATCGCACCACCCCCGATTGGGACCACATCTGCTATCGCGTATTCCCGATCCTGAATTGCGCAGTGTCGTTCGAGCGAGGGTGCGTGCGACAGAGTCAGACTTCCCGTCTCCGTTCCCGTCCAAATTAACTCTTCCGACGAATCGTACTTCACCACAGTTACCGGGGGCGCCAAAACGTGACCGAGTTCTTCTAGATGGTGCGGGAGCGTCGTCGAGACGCCGTACGGATAGAACCCATCCATCTTGCGTCCGTGTGAGGCACACACGCGCGAACGTCGATAGATATTTTTATGGCGTCAATAATACAAAGTACAACGAGTCGAAAAAAAGTAACACCTACGTACCTTCAGCTTTGTTCGTTTTTGCAGGAAATTTTCGCACGACACGCACGTCATTTACACGCAAGTCACAATAACTCAGCGGATTGGAAGAGCGAGCATTCACATAAAATGCGAGGGTCAGAACGTTCGTCGACCAAATCTAAAGCGCAAAGACGTGTTTGGACGACGTTGCTTTTGGCTTGCGTCGTAGGGACTATAATCTTCTCTTTCGACAGCAACAACAACAACAACGACGACGACGACGACGGCGACGAAACAAACAGAGGAATAATAAAGGAAGGCGAACGAATCATATGGGAGCACACGAAACAGATGGGTTATAGCGATGCAATTTATGGCGAAGACTCCATATCGTCGA
>Ga0310343_10002169_pt1 | contig 10296 bp, 4 predicted proteins | sample HC15DNA2025_MG_FD_203519 | JGI IMG/M metagenome (GOLD analysis project Ga0310343, IMG submission 203519) | Marine microbial communities from station ALOHA, North Pacific Subtropical Gyre - HC15-DNA-20-25_MG | ecosystem: Environmental > Aquatic > Marine > Oceanic | place: Pacific Ocean: North...
ATATAAATTCACTAATACATTAACATCTACTTCACTGTTTTGTTGCATTTTTAGAAAGTTCCTCCATCTAGGGTTGAAGTCCAATGTGGTTTGTTCACATAGACATTTGTTGCTGCACCTGGTACAGATGCAAGGTTTGCAATTGCACCACTCTGACCTTCTCTTCTTAAATTATTAGTTGTGTTGAATGTTCCCTCTACACCAATTAAATTAACAGAGTTTCCACCTGTTACTGCTGTTTCAACAACACCAAAGGCACCAGTAGTGTCTTGTTTTACAATGTCACCAACTGCTACTGTTATAGCAGCACTTAATGAACTTAATGTAATTTTTGTAATCGCTGTTAATACTTGTTTTGAAGTAATAACAGGTGTTTGTGGATTGTTTGTGGATCTCTGTAGACCTTCACTATCAAACCATACTACACCACCTGAATTAAAGTTACCTGACTGATAATAGATACCTTTGATATCTAAGAAACCTTTAGTACCAGAAACAACACTTGCTGTGATAGTTGCATCAGGAACATAAGTCCATCTTCGACTATTATCACCGTGAGTTCCATGATTACCAGTTCCAGCAGTAGAAGATGCAATTGAACTATCATCTAATCCAAAGAAACCATCAGTTGAGTTTGCAGTTCCAATACCAGTGTTATAAGTAAATCCAAGTCCACGGTCAGTATTAGTATCTGTTGCGTGTACTACAGTTATTTGTGTTTGTGTGCTTATTCCAGCGATAGTTGTACCTTGGAAGGTAAGCATTTTTGCACCAGTATTAATCGCTGTAACTGTTGTAATACCACTTGCTGAAAAACCTGAGTGTAAAAGAGTATCGTTAACTGCAATACCTGTTACTTGGTCAACTATAGCTGTAGAAACACCTGATGCAACTGCTACCATTATAGTTCTTGAACTGGTAGTGTCACCAACCATCATAATTGGGTCATTAACAGTTGTTTGTGTTGAGTTAACTGTAGTTGTTGTACCATCAACTTGTAAGTTACCTTTAATGATAACATCACCTTCATTACTTAAACCATCTGGATATGGGTCAATGAATATCTTATTTCCCTGTCCAGCGAGAGATGCAATTATATTATCTTCAATACGGATATTACCAAGAGAACTATTACCACCAACAATTAATTGATTATCAACTGTTACTTTACTATTTTCAAATCTTACATTTGCAGTTCCACCAAATCTTAGTTCATCTGTTCCATTCTCATCATATTCTATATGTGCATTAGAATCCTCTGTTCCATTTGCACCTCCACCAAATCCAAGTTTGGTGTCATCTGGAATCATTACCTCACCAGATCCAGCAGGATTAAAAATTATATCACCATTTGTATTAGTTGAAGATAATGTATTTGCGTCTAAAGTTAAATTATCTACGTTCCATAAATCAATTTTTCTATTACTATCAAGAATTGCTACTATACCACCATCACTATTTCTTGTATTAGTTACACCATTCACAGCACCAGGTGTGTGCTCCATCATTGATGTATAATAATGACCAGCGACTGGATGAACGTTTGTACCGTCATCTCCTAAAAATACTCTGTCTTTATATTGGTTTAATCCACCATATTGACCTACACCAGTCACATATGCCATTTCACCCCAATTCAAACTACCTGGTTTGGCTGTACCAGATGATCGTTTGATTCTAATTATACTAGCCATTTCAGAAATTTCCTCCGTTGATGTCTAAGTTCTGTGCTGCACCTGGCGTTAATTCTAGTGTTGCATCAAATTTTTTAGTCAAACCATTATATACTAGTACCATTCCATTGGATAAAACGGAGGCATTTACGTCGCTTAATTCTGTAAGTGATAGAGTTTGAGCACCTGCCAAGGATGAAATGACCTTTGTGGCATTTTGTTGTCCAACTCTTACTTTGATATCTGCCATCTAAGTTAGCGTATTCAGATCTAAAAAGTATTTATATTTACTATGACGTTATCTTTGAAGCAAGGTCATTTAACATAGTTTTAAGAGTTTCAATTTCATTTTTCATATCATCTAATTCTGCTTTTCTATCAGAATTTTTTCTTTTTTCAGACATATAGTTTGAATATCCAGCATTGTCCACATTTAATATGGCACCTGTTTTTTCATCACGAAATAGATTTTTGTGTCCTTCTACTGGTATCATGCCAATGCGATTGCTCTGAAGTCTTTTAATCTTACAGGATATGACTCATTAGTTGAAATCATAACAATCTTAATTACAAAACCACTAAACTGCTCCAAATTATTGACTGAGAATTGATATTCTGAAAATTTATCAAATGTGTTAGGAGATACAAAGGCATCTGCTCTACCATCATTTTTACTTAGATCTATAATCTCATCACCAAACCCATCTCCATCAGTATCATTCATATTTTTGTAACCAGGAAATGGTCTATAAGTTTGTGACACTTCACTAGAGTCTGCACTGAATAATCTGTAAAATACTCTAAAATCAGCTTCTGGTTGAACACTTGCTGCAACTAAAACTTTAAGAGAGGTTGCTGGTTGTTTTAAATCAACTCTATCAGATACGAACACTGAACCATGAGGATCATCTTCTAATTGATTAGTTTTACTATCAGAATCATAATTATCAAAACCAATCGGATTATTGATTTTATTTCTACCTAAAGTAAATATTGCATTCTTTACATCCAATACAGGTGATAAATTAGGATCTGATGAACTCATATTTACATCTAATGTAAGTGATTTGTTTCTAGGTAAAGTTACTAATTTAGAATTTTCATTTATTTTTGAAGCAACCAATCTTGGAGTTGGATAAAATTGAGTTTGATTTAAAATGGCAGGTTCAAAACCTTGATCAATAAATGAAACTTCAGTTCCATCTGCACTTGTACCACTAACAGTCCTAATATTAGAGTTTATGGTTGTTGTGCTTCCAGGTGTTATTACATTGAATTGTGGATTAATCGAACTAAACTGATGATTTTGAGAAATTTTCACAGTATTACTTCCAAATCCTTTCTCACTTGTAAAACACAATAGTTGTTTACCTGTTCTGGTGGTAATTTTTGCTGTATCCACCTCAAGAAAATAATTATCAATATTTGTTGCATTCTTCAAAGTTGTATTTGTAGGAACTGTATGAGTTGTGTTAATACCAACAAGTGGCATTCCGTTTGCTTCATAAGTTTGAATTGTTGAACCTTCTGGGTGTGTTGAAGGTTTAGTATTCAAAATACCTCTTGTAAGAGTTAATTGTCCAGTACCAACAATATAAGATACAATTTCCTCTTCAATAATTGCTTCTCCTCTATCAACTGTGATACCACCAAAATTGACAAACGGTGTTGTATTTGCAACAGATACAGTTGTTTCATCTGCAGTTAAACTGGTTGTTGTTTTTACTTGAGTTGTATCTGCTTTAACACCTCTAATATCTACCTGATTGGTTGCACCGTGATGAGCGTGATTATACTGAGTAATTTCCATTACCTTACCAGAATATAAATCACCATTTGGTAAAGAATCACCATTAATTGTTGTTGCAGGACTTACAGATGTTCTTGTATTATTATTTGCACCATAATGAATAAGAGCTTCACCATTAGGGAATTTATCTCCTTGAACATCTGTGACATACAATGTGTCAAGTGTATTACTAATGCCAGTAACTACTAATTTAAATCCAACTCCACTCTTTACATTGACATTTGAGTTATCAATAGTCAAAACTTCACCAATTTGAAGACGATTTCCAGAATTTTGTAAAGTAATTGAATCAATCGCACCATCTGATAAAATAGTGAAGTTTGCGGTTGCATTTTCTCCACTTCCAGTTAATGAAACTAAAGGTATATTATTTGCATTGCTAAATGAATATCCTTTACCTCTTGTTACGATTTCACTTGAAGTAATTGGTGCACCTTTTCCTTCGATAATACCCGTAATACTATTATCCTCTAAATCTCCAACAGCACCCGAACTTACTTTTCTACCAATTGGTAGCGTTGATGCATTAGCTCCAGCACTTGTCAATTTTACTATTTGTTTTCTTGGTAATGCACGAACAGGATTATCTGGTAGAACTTGTGTATTTAAATTACCAGCTTCGATTGGAGTATTATAGAACGTTGCAGTTCCTGAATTAACGAATGCTGCTTTTCTCAACTTGAATGTTAAGTCTTGATACTGACTTGCAGTCCAAATTGTTCCATTTTGTGATTTAAATAAACTACCACCGATATATTGTTTAGTTACAACAACATTTTCAACATCTGGTAAATTAGTTGTAGAAACTGTTTTTTGACCCATCGTTGCTACCCACATTTCATACTTATCCGATGCAGGTGATAAGAATACTAAAGCATATTCTTTTTCTGGTTCAAGATAAATTGGAGATGGGAAACTTAAAGTAGTTGGTACTGAAGCATCATCAGATACGTTGATATATGATGGATTAACTGCAATTTGTGCATAATCTTGGACAAGATATCTTGTAGGAGTTCCAAGTTCAACTTCTCTTAGTTCAACAAATAATTTTGCTAGTGGATCTTTTGACCTAAAGAATACATCAAATGATGTCAAGAATGCACCAGTTTCGTCAACAGTAAATGATTGAGCTAATGGATCTCTGTGAGGAGCAAAGAATTTTTTACCTAATCCCTCTTTGTATAATATATTTGTTTTTGTTGTTGTTTCACTTGGACGAGTTGCAGATGGTGGGGGTGGATTTCTAACTGACACATTGCTTGTTACAGTGGTTTGTAAAGTACCTGTTCCTGTAAATGTGCCCGATGCATCACTAGCGTGGTCAGTGGCACCAGGAATCGGTATAGTGCCCTCTGGTGCTGCTGTAACTCTAAATGTCTTTGTACCTGTAGCAAAAATAGTAGGTGGTTTTGGTTTTGTATTTGGATCTCTAAAGAAGAATGATCCTAGTAAATCTCCCCAATTATCACTAAACAAGTCAATACTACTTACAGTTGCAACTGCTCCACTTTTTTCTCCAGTAATTTTTGCACCCTTCTGAATATACCCAAAATATTTTTCTTCATTAGCAAGAGCAATTACATCAATATTCAAAAGTTTAGATGTTGGTGAATAATTACTTGACGGTGCAGGTCTTGTTGAATCATATGGGTCAACTGTATATTCTTCTACTAAAACTGAAGGAGAACCTAAACCTGAACCAACATCTGGTCTATTTGTATCACCAAATTTATGATTAGGTCTTTGTATTCTCATAAAACCAACTTGTTTACCACCTATCTCAACTTTCACATTTTCAAATACACTAAATGTTCCAGATACACTTTCAATTTCAACTAATTTTGGCACGATATCAGGGACACCATTATCAAGATAATGATAATGTCTTGTAAGTGGTCTCAAACCATTAGCATTGAAACTAACGTTTCTTGAACGCATAAATGCATCAGTTTCACTAGTAGTCTTTGTGCTCTCTACATAATCAAATTCTTGACTTGGTCCTTGTAATACGTTTTTGTAAGTTGTTTTTACTTTCTGAGTCTGAGTATATGTATGACGTAAAATTTCAATTCTCTTTCTATAATAATTAAACTCAGGATCTTTTATACTTCCAATTCTTTTTGATCCTTTAAATTTTTCAGTAATAGGACCAACTGCTACGGTATTCGCAACTTCAACCCATTTTGCACCAGTAGATTCTACTCTTTTGTTTTCAACATAGATTGTTCTTGTCCAATTATCTGATGGTGGATCTAAGATAATACCACCCATAAAGACAATTACATTAAATGGATTAACATTTTCTACTTCAGTTGCATGTGGTTGTACTAACCAATCAACTTCTTCATAATCTAATGTAATTAAATCTCCAGTTTTTTTACAATTAGGATCTAATAATTTTAAATTTGAATTTAAATCTGCTGATTCTAAATCAATACTTGGATTTGTTGCAAGTTCTGGTCTAATAGACCAAAAATCTACAGCACTTATTAGTTCTCTTCTTGCTACGTCAACATCACATCTTGAACCTGTTTCTGGATCAAAATCTATAAAACTTCTATTTGAAAAATCATTAACAACAAAACCAGTCTTAAATCTATTGAGACCATCATTATCTCTTACTTCGAGAGATTGAGTATTTAATTCTAAAGAACTTAATGTTGTATAAGTTTCTAAATTTTCAATTCTTTGTTCGAGAGCAGCGATATCTCTCATTGTAAATCTTCTATTATCTTTTAATTCAATATTTGGATGTCTAACAGTATCAAAAAGATAAGGTGGTAAAGTAATTTCTGCAATTTCCATTGTATCACCAATTTCCACTGGTGGTGAAGGATTTTCTGCAGACTCACCTTTAATTAATTTTACTTCTTCATATCTATTAATTACTAATTTATCAATTCTTGGCAGATAATGACTATAACCTAAGATTGAACTTTCATTTGGTGTTACAACGAAAGGATTTGTGCTTTCAAAACTTCTACTTGTAAAAGCAAAAGGAGATTTAGAATTAGCACTTACAGTGAAAGGATTGACTCTAGGTCTAAAATCTATTACATCAGCTGCATTGTAATCACCTATATTCGGAATATCGTTTGTATACCTTTCTTTTGTATATGAATTAACTGAGAAAAAGTCTCCTGCATTACCGCTTGCTACTTGATATTTGTCAAATATTATTAAAAGTTTTTTAGATGGAACTCCTACTTTTGCTCTTCTAACAATTCTTGAGAAATCACAATATTGTGAATTATGTCCTTTATCTAATTGATAATTATTTGTTCGATCAACAAAGTTTCCATCGTCAACTCCCTGTAGTGTTGTTTCTATACCAGATTCCTTAAATTTTATTACTTCACCAACTGTAAAAATATTATCATTGAGATAAACAAATTCAATACTATCAGTAGTTCGATTAACAATTTGTCCAATTGCTCGACTATCTTGACCAACTATTTGCTCACCCTCAAATGTTGTTGTATTTAAATTCAAACCACTAACAAAGGTTAGTTTAGGTAAAACTGGTGTTGAACTATCTTTTGATTCATAAACTGCAATAACTTTTACAACATCTGGAACATTAAGTGATATTTCTCTATCTTCAACTCTAACACCATAAGCGTCGTGTGTGCTTAATCCACTTAATGTATTCACTCCTGTGGTATGAACTATCTCTAATTTCTGACTTCTAATATAATCTTTCGATTTACTTGAAGCACCAACTTTTTTTAGGGTAACTCCTACAGTAACTTCAGATGCATTTGTTTCTTTAAGTCCAGTAAATGTAACATCATTTCCACCATTAGTTATTGTTACTTGATCTGATGTTAAAGGTTCAATAGATCCATCTTGATATGTAATTGAATATTTTTCTGAATCAAATGGTTCAAAAAATGCACTACTAAGTCCTGATTGTGCATTTAATCCTGCTTGTGAATTTATTGTAAGTGAACCTGCAGCGTTTGTTGTTTGATTTGAAATTTGTCTAGAAATTATCAAATTTGAATTTGATGTATCAACATTTGATATAACTTCTCTTGGTAATGGTGCAAATATACCTGAATTAGAGAGATTGAGAACTTTAGGTGCTTTTATTCTAAATGTTGAGGAAGTTGAAAGACCTGACAATACAGCACCATTATTGACACCAGAAACTGTATCTGTTGCTGATAATGTTATTGTCTTACCTGTACCATCAAGTCCACCTGTAATTCTATTATAAACTGGATCTGTATTTGCTCCATTATTAAATGCAATAATAGTGTCAGTTTTTATTCCAACACCTGCAAAACTACGATTGTTTACACTTGCAGTGTTATTGACAACATTTAATTGATCTGTCAATGAGAAGAATGGTAAAACACGATCATAAAGAACAGTATCTGCAGCAAATGTTGCGATACCTGTTGTATTAAAATTAGTGCTTTGATACACCATTTTAATGTCATCTGTTGTATAATCTAAAATATCAGTAATTGATGCATTACCACCTTCTGTAGAAATTCTTTCATTGAATATTATTTGCTCACCTTTTATAAATGCTCCAGTTGTTTGTGATACAGCTAATTCATTTACACCAGTTGCATTTGCATTTTTCGCAAGATATCCTACTGCTCCACTTGCTAATCCTCTTATTCTGGATCCTTTAATTTTTTCTTCTGGTGAGAATAATGTATTTACTTTTAAAATTGTAAATGTTTGAATATCATATAAATGCAAATCCCAATCAGTTGTATTACCTTCATATGAAGAGTCAGATACACCCCAAGAGTATACTCTAGCTTCTCCTATCTGTATTCCATTACTTGCAGCAACAGCATTATTTCTTCTCTGATTATATAATTCAATAACATTTGATTCTGTTCCACCAATATTAATAAAAGGTGCTCCAGTAGTGCGATTTACTTTTAGTAAACTTCCCATATTAAATGGAATTGATGCATTATTGACTGTTTTTGTATCTCTAGGTTTATCAATATCTAAAACTGTAGTGCCTGGTAGATATACATCATGACCTCTAACATATGCTTTACCTGGTGACAATTTAATACACATTAAATCATCATTAGGTGTATTTCCATTATCAGTTACTTGATTTTCGGTGTACAATCCACCAGTTGCTATTTCATCATTTAATGAATCTTGAGTTGTAACACGGAAAGGTTCAACAGCATAGTTTCCAGATTCGTCATATGTTCTCTTTGCAAAATATTTTTTTAATTCAGAATATACTGTTGTATCTTGTAATTTTTTTGTTTCTCCTTGCGATGTTCTGAATAATTCAACAAAATTTGTATCGTCGTAATCTTGTAATCCTTTTTTAGTTAATTTAACTGAAATTTTAAATCGATCTGCACCTGGTGCAGCAAAGTTTGTAAATCCTTTTGCATTATCATATAATGAAGTATCATCATTGGCATTTATAACTTCTTCAATAACTTCAAATCCTACACGGTATGATGGTGAATTATTATATGGTTCTAATATTATTAATGATGTAGGAACATCTACAAATATTCCACGCATGAAGTAAACACCCTTGCTTACACCAAATGCAGATCCAGTCGCAGTTGCATTTTCTGAAACTAGTGTTAAAACAGTTTCTTCAACGTTTAAAGTAGTATTTCCATAAGTTACATTATCCTCTAATATTAAAATTTCACCATCAGGAAATGCCTCACTTTCACCACTATTTCCAGATTTATTATACTTAATAAAAATTGTTATATCATCAACACCTTCTTCAGGAGGCAATATAAAATTTTTAATTGTTGCTACAATTCCTGAGTTTTGTCCTCTAACTCTAGTACCCTTTCCATTATTATTTGCTATTATATTGTTTAGATATACTGTGACATCTACACCCAAATGAGTGCCATTAATTTTTGCAGAATAATAAGTTGGGTCATACTCAATACCACCAGGTATGACCATTGAACCTTCTTTAAATATATGCTTACCAAAACTTTCAACCTGATTCTGTAAAAGAGACTGTAAACCAGTTAACTCTCTTGCCTGTACTGGATAACCAGGTTTAAACAGTATTTTGTAAAAATTATCGTCCTTACTGAAATCATCATAATAAGGTGATATATTTAAATTAGTCTTTTGTGGCATTTTTAGAATTCGAGTATGATTTTAATGTCTTCCTTTTGACGAGGGTTTCTAACTATCACAGGTCTGTTGTCTAAGTAAATTATTTCACCCGACCCTTTATTTATCTCAGAATCAGATAACCCTGAAACAAAGTTGGTTCCCAAATTAATTAATTTATTTCCTGTTGGGTTAGTAGTAATTCCTGAAAAATTAAATGATATAGAACCAGAAAATGCTGATGTTTCACCTTTTATATCATTAGCGGTGATTCCAGTTTCAAACTCGTATGCCCTTCCAGTTGTTGATATACCTGTATAATCAGTATGATCATAAGTTGTGTTATTAAAAAATAATGATCTATCTTTATAGTATTTTAATACTTTGGTATCAACATCATATGATGCAACAAATGCTTTTGCTACTTTACCAACGTTAGGTGAAGATGCTAATACTTGTACTATTTGTTCACCAATATCTGGTTCCTTATTTACAGTATCAAATTTTACTGCTGATAAAGATGAGTAGGTATTGTCAGTATATGTCACAGAAGTACCAACTTTAGTAGGATTCTTAACAATTCCTACTTGAGAAAATTTAGTATCTATTGGAAAATCTTGAGTTGAATCATCAAATCGAGCGTAAACAATAACTCTATCAGTACCAAGTTCTGAATACAAATCGTGTCCATGTCCTAATGAAGGTGGAATTATTGGTATT
>Ga0310343_10002171_pt1 | contig 10292 bp, 12 predicted proteins | sample HC15DNA2025_MG_FD_203519 | JGI IMG/M metagenome (GOLD analysis project Ga0310343, IMG submission 203519) | Marine microbial communities from station ALOHA, North Pacific Subtropical Gyre - HC15-DNA-20-25_MG | ecosystem: Environmental > Aquatic > Marine > Oceanic | place: Pacific Ocean: North...
GCCAAGTAAATCAGATATCGGCGAACGACCGACACCTTGTCTGCTCGCATCAAATCACGAAAGACATCATCGGCCGCCATCCGGTTGCGCACTGGCGGGTTGCTCGAGTCGAGAGCGTGTATCAGCCAGTCGTGCACGATAGCGGCGCGTAGATGTTGCCCTGTTCGACCAATCAGCCATGCAAACGGCCACGGCACTGACGCCAGGTCTGATGAAAATCGATGTTCGCCTGTTGGGATGACTCGTTCGCCAAATGAGGGGTGTCGCACGGTGAGCGCTTCAAGAGGAATGAAGATTTCTTTCCCGTCTCGAATGTGGTGCTCAAGAACTAGGCGCCCGTCAATACCGCAACTCATCCCTTCGATGTTGCCAGAAACGACCGACGTGGAACAGGGGTTTTCAGCCTGCCATGATGTGATGAGTGCAGTTCTTGAAATCGGCCCGCCTTGTTCTTCTTGCGTCACTCACCCTTGTTCTCACTGCGTGCCAACTCGACGTCGATATCGCTGTGTCGATGTCTGCGAATGGTTCGGGCTCGGTGAGCATTCGCGCAGTCGCCGATCAGGCGCTGGTTGAGGCAGCACCGTCTATTGCGTCTCAAGTACTCGTTGACGATCTGCTCGAGGCAGGTTGGCTCGTCGATGGCCCCTCCCCAACCAATGTCGGAGGGGTGGTGATGGTACTCACTCACAACTTTTCGAACGCAGAAGAACTTGCGCTGATCCTCGGATCGATCGGGCCTCCTTTTTCTGATGTGACCGCTCGTCGTGATGTGACTCGTGATGCTCTCGACAATGTGATCGCTGCGGAAAACTCGGTGTCAGCAAATCTCGGCCTCGTCAACGGGTTTAACGACTTTTCAGACAGTGACCTCAGCGCTCTGCTTGGCGGAACACCGTTTGGTGATGTGCTCGAAGGACGCTCCCCGTCAGATGTGATGACGTTCGATATTTCGATTGCGATGCCTGAAAGCAACGTCGAAGGTGGCGAACGTATCGAGATGTGGAGTGTTCCCCTCGATGGTTCAACGGCGAGTCTCGAGATGACCACTCGTCAGACCACCGATAACCCCACCACGTTGACAAATCGGATTTCGACAGCTCTCGGCTACCTCCTAGTGGCATGGATTGCCGTGTCGGCCATGTTCATCTCATGGGTTGTTATTGCACGGCGTCGCCGCGCTCAACAGCATCATGCTGGCTAATCTCATAGTTCGTGAGCGATGAAACCAGAACCCCCTCGAACGATCTCGATGTAGATCAGATTGCCGCCGAACTCGACAATGTGGCGACCGCCCTCACACGACTCAGCGACGGCACCTACTGGACCGATGAAGTCACTGGAAAAGAATTGCCTGCCGAGGTACTTGCTGCTGACCCGACGCGGCGTCGACTCTCGTGATCGACATTGTTGACCTCCATCGGCGATGCCTGCTGGGTAGTGCTGAAGCACAATCGTGGTCCGACCGATGTGCATCTGATGCGCGTTCGAGTGAGCCGGGGTCTGGTCAACGCTTGGCAATCGTTGCCACACACGCCCTCGATAACATCACCGCTCTGTGGCAGTCACGGCTTCCGTCTATTCCCCACGACGACAGAGCGTCGGCCGTGCCGCGTGACCGAACACACCTTGGGGACTACCTCGACGAGCTTCGCACCGAAGTCACCGAACTCGCGAACGCCAGCGACCCTGATGTTGACCCATCGACGAAGCGGATGTGCCGACGGATTGCGTGTGAAGTAGATCTTCTTATTGAAGAAGCCAACCGACTTGGAGTTGACCTTTGACGATGAGGCGTGTCGAAGTCGCCCCAGGCATTGAACTCGACGTCATTGATGAGGGTTCCGGTGAAACGGGTGTAGCGGTGTTGCTCCACGGATTTCCCGAATCGTCGCATTCGTGGCGCCACCAAGTGCAACCACTTGTTGCGGCTGGATGGCGAGTGCTCGTTCCAGATCAGCGGGGGTATGCGAGTTCAACTGCTCCTTCAGATATTTCCGCCTACCGTGGCGACATCCTCGCGGACGATGTGATCGCCCTGCTTGATGACATCGATGCCAATGACGCCGTCATCATCGGTCACGACTGGGGAGCGATCGTCGCTTGGCATGTCGGCCAGCGTCACCCATCCCGCTGTCGAGCCCTCATCGCTGCGAGTGTTCCTTATACGCCGTGGCCGGTTCACCCAATCGAGAATTTGCAGGCGGTGCACGGCGACGAGTTTTTCTACATCCTCTACTTCCAAGCTCCAGGCATTGCTGACGCAGAGTTAGATGCTGACCCGCAACGGTTTCTGCTGTCGATTGCCCATATGGCTTCCGGTGACGGCATGCGATCACTCGTCGGCGGCCCTCTTCCCGCTGAAGGCACACGACTGACCGACTATTTCGAGCACATGATCGGTGGACGAATTGAGGGCTGCCCATCGTGGATGACGAGCGGCGACCTGGCGGTGTACACCGCGCAGTTCACGACAAGTGGATTCACCGGACCGATCAACTGGTACCGCAATCTCGACGCCAACTACGACATTTTTGATCCGATCGGGGCAACACCGCTCACAATGCCAACCTTCTTTGTTGCCGGTGACCTCGACCCGGTCATTCTCGGTCGACCGGAATATCTCGGTCGCATGTCGTCAGAGCTTCCGAATCACCAAGCGACAGAGCTCATCGAAGGCATCGGGCATTGGGTGCAGCAGGAAGCCCCTGAGGCGTTCAATCAGATCATGCTTGGCTGGCTCGACTCGCTCTGAGATACGCCTGCTGTTCGAGCGGGTGTTGCCAGTAGGCGCGGCGATCGACTGCCGCCCACAAAGATGTCGATCGGTCGCCTGCGATTCTGCTGCGAAGCCAACCGGCTACTGCAACAGGCGCCATAATCGCCATCCAACCGAGATAGACGACGGGAAAGATCGGCCCCATGATTCGCGATTGCCAGATGTGCACATCTTCGTGGTCGGTGACTAGGCGCCGGCGGCTCTCGTTCGACGTATCGCCAGCGCCAGACACCACATTTCCAACCGTGACTGCAAAGTTTCGACGAACAACAAAGCCCTTGCTGTACACATGCCGGTTCGACCTCTTGCTCAATGACTCGTCGTATTCACCGGGGGTGAGCGTCCCAACCAGTTGAGGCACGAGCGACGCCGTAGTCGTTACAAGTGCCCATGTTGAGTCGAGGACGAACGCCACGCAACCTTTGCGTGATGTCCATTCGTATATCTGCCGAAAACCCGATATCGCTCCGTTGGAAGCTGCAACAGCAGCGGCGGGTCCAGTCAGGCCTACCAGGGAGCCGGCCCCGGCACCGAGTGCCGCACCGGCTGCCCCTACTGCAGCAGCTTCAAGAACTCGTTCGTTCACCGATCGCGCATTTTGGCGAGCAACCTCAGAATTTCGAGATACAGCCACACGAGCGTGACGAGAAGACCAAATGCCGCAAACCACTCAAAGTGCTTTGGCAGACCCGACTGTGCCCCACGCTCAATGAAGTCGAAATCAAGAGCCAGATTCATCGCCGCAAGGCCGACGACGAGCACACTGAAGCCAATCGACATCAGACTCGGACTTGAAAGAAATGAGACGTTCCCGCCGAAGAGCGAGACGACCCAAGTGACGAGATAAAACAACATCAATCCAAGAGTGGCTGAAATCACGATTTTGCGGAACCGGTCTGTCACGCGAATAATGCCGGTGAGGTACATCCCCAACATGACGGCTGTGACCGCCATGGTTGCACCGGCGGCCTGGATGACGATGCCATCGTAAAACTCTTCAAAGGCACGTGAGACCGAGCCAACAAAGACACCTTGGGCAAGGGCGTAGATCGGAGCAACGAAGCGTGCGAGATGAGGCTTAAACGCCATCAGGAATGCGAGTCCGAGGCCAACGAAAACACCCACCATCGCAAGTGAGGGAATTCCGTATTGGACAACGCCTTGTCCATCTACCTTCGGCGAGCCCGTCTGGTACCAGCCATATGTGGCAGAAATCATCAATAGCACGAGCAGCACGGCTGTCGCGCTCACACTGCCTTTCACCGTCATTGATTCGCCCGGAGCGGGCGGCGACGACCATTCAGAAACCGGTCCGTCATTTAATCCGGCGCGCTCCGACGGCTCGGGCGCCGCCCATTTTTCAAGGGTCCGTTCGTTGAGGACGGGGTTCGACATCGACTACCTCCTAGAGATCTGTTATCGAATTACAGACATGTTACCTTGCGTTTTTCGGTGGGGGTCGGCCTGTGGGTCGATATCGTGACAGTTGTCTCATCCACCGAATGCAACCGCAAAGGAAGCCGTAATGGCGAAGGAACGAGTTGACAGAGACGACGAGGATCTCGTCCGTCTATACCTCACCGACATCGGTCAGTATGTCCTGCTCACGAAGGACGACGAAGTCCGACTTGCAAAGGAAATCGAGGCCGGCAAAGAGGCGCTTGAAGCGCTCGAAGCCGGTGGCAAAGACCTCACCACTCACAAGAAGCGTGAGTTGCGCCGCACCGCCCGCCGAGGCGAAGAAGCAGAACGCCAATTCGTTCAGTCAAACCTTCGTCTTGTCGTGTCGATCGCAAAGAAGTATCAGGCCTCAGGCTTGCCGCTTCTTGACCTCATCCAAGAGGGGAACCTCGGCCTCATGCACGCCGTCGAAAAGTTCGACTGGCGTAAGGGCTTCAAATTCTCCACGTATGCAACATGGTGGATCCGTCAGGCCATCACCCGTGGCATCGCAAATACCGGTCGCACCATTCGACTTCCAGTCCACGCTGGTGACACCCTCGCTCGCCTGCAGAAGGCTCGCACCCGTCTCGAACTGAAGTATGGCCGCCCGGCAACCTTGGCTGAGCTCGCTCAAGAAGTTGAGATGCCAGAAGACAAGGTCACCGAAGCGCTTCGCTTCGCCGCTGAGCCACTTTCGCTGTCTGAGCCGCTGCGTGAAGATGGCGATGCCGAACTCGGTGACGTTGTCGAAGACCGCTCTGCTGAATCGCCTTTCGAGGTTGCGGCAACCGCTCTGCTTCCTGAGGAGATCTCACGTCTGCTCGCACCGCTCGATGAACGCGAGAGCGAGATTTTGAAACTGCGGTTCGGTCTTGATCGAGGCGAACCCCGCACGCTTGAAGAGGTTGGTGAGCATTTCAACCTCACGCGTGAGCGCATTCGCCAGATCGAAGCTCGTGCGATGTCGAAGTTGCGTCACCCTTCCAGCGACACGGGTGCCCGCGACTTGCTTGCGGTATAACCGTTCACCGCTCCTGCCCAGGTGAGATTTCTTCTCCCGCTCTCGGGTGGCATAGTTGCATTCAGCCCATCTGAAGGAATTCGACGAGGTTCCCGTCTGGGTCGCGAACGATCGCAATGGATACCCCTGGACGAAGTTCGACAACCGGTGTCACCACTTTCACGTCGGCTGCTTCGCAGGCGGCAACAACTTCGCGAATGTTCTCCAGGTGGATGGTGAAGTAACGGTAGCCGGTTCCGCCTTCGATCCCCCCGCTCCCGGGTCGAGACTCAGGTGTCGTCTCGAAACACACCAACTTGATGAGCGAGTCACCGCAACGCAGACGGTGCATCGTGCCTCCACCGCCAATGGGCATTGGCATGTCACCCTCATGGTTCATGCCGAGAAGATCTCGATAGAACGCAAGGGAGCGTTCTGAGTCTTGAATGACGATGCCGAGGTCGATTGCTCGTTGCTGATGTTGAATGGCCATGTCTGCAAACTACGCTACCCGACAGCGCCCGCAGCGAGCCGGGCGCCTAGCGTGGTTGCATGGACTTCACAGCTGAACATGATGAGTTTCGCGCCGTTGTTCGATCGTTCGTCGAGCAAGAGGTGAATCCGCGCATTCCTGAATGGGAAGAGGCCGAGATGATGCCGCTCCGTGACATCTTCTCAAAGATGGGTTCGCTTGGGTTTCTCGGACTTGAATATGAACCCGAGTTCGGCGGGCAGGGCGGCGATCATCTGTTCACGGTGATTCTCGCAGAGGAATTCGGTCGCTGTGACCACGGCTCGTTGCCAATGGCCCTTGGAGTTCAGGTCGATATGGCCACGCCTTCTCTCGCCAAGTACGGAACTGCCGAGCAGAAAGAGAAGTACCTCAAGCCTGCCCTACAGGGGACAAACGTCTGCTCTATCGCAGTGAGCGAACCCGACGCGGGCTCTGACGTTGCTGGAATTAGAACTCGAGCTATTCGTGATGGTGAACAATGGGTGATCAACGGTTCGAAAATGTGGATAACGAATTCTCTGCAGGCTGATTGGTTGTGTCTACTTGCACGAACGTCTGATGACGGTGGTTACAGCGGCATGAGTCAGATCATCGTGCCCACCGAAACCGAGGGCTTCTCGGTGTCGAAGAAACTCGACAAGCTCGGCATGCGGGCTTCCGATACAGGTCTGCTCTCATTTGACGATTGTCGGGTTCCGGTGAGCAACACGATTGGCGAGATCGGTCGAGGCTTTCAGCAACAGATGTCGCAGTTCGTTGTCGAACGCATGTGGGTGGCATATTCGTGCGTTGGTGCGTGCGAGTTGGCCTTGGAACGTACTGCTGAATATCTGCGTGAGCGCCATGCATTCGGTAAGCCCCTACTCGCCAATCAACACCTTCAGTACACGCTTGCGGAGCTCTCTGCTGAGCTTGATCTGTTGCGCAGTTACAACTATTCGATTGCCGACAAATATCAACGAGGTATCGACACCACTCGGGAGGCGACAATCGCAAAATTGACTGCTGGTCGTCTCGTCCGCAAGGTCGCTGATGCCTGCTTGCAGTATCACGGTGGCATGGGTTACGTCGAGGAAACGTGGACTGCTCGATTCTTCCGTGACAACCGTCTGTCGTCGATCGGAGGAGGAGCTGACGAGGTGATGTTGCAAGTGCTTGCTCGCCTTGATGGATTCACCGCCTAAATCGACAGCGGCCCAGGTTCTCTGCACGTTTCGATGGGGGGTCAACATCTTTTGACCCCTAAATTCGAGGTATGGACGTCCGGAGCCTCATGCGCCAAGCCGCGCATCTCAACTCGCATCGAACCGCAATTATCTACACCGATGGCACCACTTCAGAGCAGCTCAGTTTCGCTGAGGCGTGGGAACGTGGAGTCCGAACGGCAAATGCTCTCCTCGAGTTAGGTCTGCATCCGGGAGACCGTATTGGTGTGCTCGAAGACAACTCAATCGGCGCACAAGACTTCTTCGCCGGTGCAGCAGCCGGCGGGTTTGTGCGGGTTCCTCTCTACGCCAGAAACAGTGTTGACAGCCACCACCACATGCTTGACCACACCGGCTGTCGAGCAGTTGTCGTTGCCGGCCATTACCTCGATGAAATTGATGCAGTGCGTGACCGGCTACCAAACCTCGAGCACGTGATCGTACGTGGCGATGATTACGAGTCATGGCTTGCAGGATTCTCAGTTTGCGACCCGAACGTGAAGATCAGCCCCGACGATTGGTACATCATTCGCCACACCGGTGGAACGACAGGAAAGTCAAAAGGCGTTGCCTATAGCCATCGGTCGTGGCTTGCTGCTGGACGCGACTGGTTCTACAACTTTCCGCCGATGGAGGCCGGCGACAGGTGCTTGCATGTGGGGCCTATTTCTCACGGGTCGGGCTATCTCTACACTCCGACGTGGTTGAGTGGTGGCACCAATGTGATGCTCGATAATTTTGATCCGGCCGAAACCATTGAGATCATGGAGCGAGAGAAGATCTCATACATGTTTGCGGTGCCAGCAATGTTGAATGCTCTGGCTCGTGAACCAAGTGCTCGTTCTCGCGATTGGTCGTCGCTGAGGGTGGTGCAAATCGGTGGATCTCCGATTGCTGATGAAACCGCTCTCCTCGGTCGCGAAGTCTTCGGCCCCGTGCTATTTCAGGGGTATGGGCAGACCGAGGCGGTGCCGGTGTGCATGATGGGGCCAGATGAGTGGTTCTCTGAGGTGCCGGGGTCAAACCCTTTGCGGTCAACCGGAAGGGCATTGCCGTTCGCGCTTCTCGAAATTCGCGACCCTGAGGATTCTTCGGTGAGGCTGCCGATCGGTGAGGAGGGCGAAATCGCTATTCGTTGCGACGGTCAAATGACCGGTTTCTGGGAGAACCCTGAGGCAACTGCTGAGCGGATCACTACCGATGGCTTCGTGCTCACCGGTGACATCGGGCGACTCGACGAGAATGGTTATCTCTACGTACTTGATCGCAAAGACGACATGATCATCTCTGGTGGCTACAACATCTGGCCCGCAGAACTTGAGAACACCATCGCTGAGCATCCGGCTGTTGTTGAGGTAGCGGTGTTCGCAGTTCCTGATGATCGTTGGGGGGAGACCCCTGCGGCGGTGTGTGTGGTCGCAGAAGGTGATGCCGAAAATCACGACGCGTATCGAACCGAAATCGTTCAGTTGTGTGTCGACCAATTGGGTTCTTATAAGAAACCCGGAGTTGTTGAGTTAAGAACCGATCCGTTGCCGAAGAGCCCGGTGGGTAAGGTCCAGCGGCGCACTCTGCGCGAGCCCTATTGGCAAGGGGTCGATCGTCGGGTCGGAGGTGTGTAGTGGGTGACGTCCTGTTGATGACCGACACGGCGGCGGCGAGCCTTCGTGACACGGTCTCTTCATTTGCCCCACATCTTCAGATTCTCGAATTGGTCGATGGGGTTGAGTTCTCTGAAGATCAACTAGAGAGCATCACCCATGCATTCTTTTCTGCCGACTGCTGGCCTGACCGGAGCACTCCGTTCCTTAAAACATGCCTCGCGGCCCCTCGCTTGAAGTGGCTGCAAAGTGCGTCAGCCGGAGGCGACCATCCCGTATTCGGCCGATTCCAAGATCGCGGGGTGGAGGTGCTGTTTACACCGGGAGGTTCGGCACCATCGATCGCTCAGACCGTCATGATGATGATGCTGGCACTGGTTCGGGGTCTTCCCGAACTACTTGACGCTCAGCAACGCCGCTCCTGGGAAGTGCGGTCAACGGTCGATGTCGGCGATCTGCGCGTTGGCATTATCGGTATGGGGTCGATTGGTGCGGAGGTCGCAAAACTGGTGGCGGTCACCGGTGCTGAGGTGATCGGGGTGCGTCGGACTCCGCGTGGTGATGAGCCATGCGAGACCTGGCCCGAATCACGTCGTGATGAGGTGCTGTCGACCTCAGACGTTGTCGTGCTGTGTATGCCGCTTACTGATGAAACCCATCATTCAATTGGTGATCGTGAATTTGGTCTGATGCGGGAGGGTTCAATCATCATCAATGTGGGTCGCGGTAACTGTGTTGATGAAGAAGCGATGATTGCTCACCTGCAGTCAGGGCATCTGGGTGGAGCGGGTCTCGATGTGTTCGCAGTTGAACCTCTGCCCGAACAAAGCCCGCTGTGGTCGATGCCTCGGGTCATCGTGTCTCCGCATTCCTCGGGTACAACCGATCGCTCGATTCGTCGGACAGAAGACGCGTTCATTGAGAACCTTCGCACTGAGGTTAAGTCTCCCAGTTGATAGCAGAGCCGACGAAAACAACTCACCGAGCACCACCAATGATCTGGCATATTGCGCTCAAAACCGACTGGCTCGAGGCTCTGGCGTCCGGCGACTATCGCATCAGTACTCGCGGAATGATGCTCGATGAGGTGGGGTACATCCACTGTTCAACGCCTGAGCAGATAGAGGATGTCGCACAGCGGTTTTACTCAGACTTTTCAGAGCTACTCCTGCTTGAAATCAATCCCGACCTTGTCGATGCGGACATCATCGAAGAACCGCCCGCTGCAGGAGTCGAGGAACTGTTCCCACACATATATGGTCCACTGCCAATCGCTGCGGTTATTAGCGTTCGACAGTGGACCAAATCAGAAACTGGCTGGCAACTTCCGGATCAGGGTCCGGAGAAGGCCACAGCGCTGTCAGAACCCTTCTCTGCGTAGAAGGTTTCCTTCGGGTTGTAGTCGCGAGCGGCCTCTTCGGTGGAGGCAATCTCTGAGCGACCGACAACAAACCAATGCACCTCGTCCGGGCCGTCAGCAAGACGTAGCGTGCGCTGGCTTGCATACATGCGGGCGAGAGGGGTCCACTGCGAGACACCCGTGCCACCGTGGATCTGGATGGCTTCGTCAACGATCTGACAGGTGCGGATCGGCACCATTGCCTTGACGGCGCTCACCCACACGCGAGCCTCAGCGTTTCCAAGTTCGTCCATTGCCTTGGCTGCCGTGAGCACCATTCGACGCATGGACTCAATTTCGATTCGAGCCTTTGCGATGACCTCAGGGTTCTTGCCAAGGTTGGCGATGCGC
>Ga0310343_10002174_pt1 | contig 10277 bp, 11 predicted proteins | sample HC15DNA2025_MG_FD_203519 | JGI IMG/M metagenome (GOLD analysis project Ga0310343, IMG submission 203519) | Marine microbial communities from station ALOHA, North Pacific Subtropical Gyre - HC15-DNA-20-25_MG | ecosystem: Environmental > Aquatic > Marine > Oceanic | place: Pacific Ocean: North...
GGCTGCCACTGTTCATAACGTTGAAACAGCAACGCTTGCAAGGCAACACAATGATGCGAACATTGTTTGCTTCGGAGAAAGACTAATAGAGGTTGAGACCGCTCGAGAGTCTCTCATAGCCTTTCTTAATGCAGAGTTTGAAGGGGGTCGCCACACTCAGCGAGTTCAAAAGTTAAATAACCTCTAAGGGCTTTATATAGATCCTTCAATATTTACATTAGGATAGAGCTGATTCATGGAAAGAAGCTTGTTGCATCGTCCACTACTTTGAGCTATGAAACTTTGATCAAGAGTAAATTTAGCTTTTGAGATTTCACCAGTTTTAGTCTGTGAAGGTTCCGTTGAGGAGAGAGTCGAGCAGATGATGTCGGCTACTTCTCCCATATCATCGCAATCCATTCCCAGACTGGTTAATGCTGGTGTTCCGAGCCGGATGCCCGATGTGTACCACGCTCCGTTTGGGTCAAATGGGATTGAGTTTCTGTTGACGATTACTCCAGATTCTTCAAGAGCGCTTTCCGCTTGTCGTCCTGTCAGGCCAAAGCTTCTAACATCAACAAGGACTAGATGGTTTTCTGTTCCTCCGGTAACTAACCTTCCTCCTCTCTTTTCTATACCTTCAGCGAGAGCACGGGCATTATCTACAACCTGTTGGGCGTATGCTTGGAAGGAAGCTGTTTTAGCTTCAGCGAAGGCAACAGCTTTTGCTGCCATAATATTTGCAAGAGGTCCTCCTAGAACCATAGGGCAGCCTTTATCTATGTGTTCATTGAGCCCTTTTTCGTTGGAGAGGACGATCCCACCTCGGGGGCCACGCAAAGATTTATGCGTAGTCGAGGTAACGATGTGAGCATGTGGAATAGGGTCAAAGTCACCAGTAAATACTTTTCCAGCGACTAAGCCTGAGAAATGAGCCATATCTACCATCAATAAGGCATCAACTGAGTCAGCGATTTCTCGCATTTTTGCGAAGTTAACTTTTCGAGGGTATGCGGAATATCCGGCGACAATTATCATGGGACGAAATTCTTCAGCAAGCAGTTTAATATTAGCGTAATCAAGGCACTCTGTATCTGGGTCTACTCCATATGACTTTTGGTCAAACAACTTTCCTGAAATGTTCGGGCGGAAGCCGTGAGTAAGGTGCCCACCAGCATCAAGTGACATTCCAATCATTCGCTGATTACCAAAAGCTTTTCGCAACGTTGCCCAATCTCCATCGTTTAAGTCATTGACGTGTCTAACTTCTTTATCTTGAAGGAAAGGTGCTTCTACTCGGTAAGCCAACAGTGCCCAGAAAGCAACAAGATTTGCATCAATGCCAGAATGGGGCTGTACATATGCGTACTCAGCATCGAATAGCTCTTTCGCATGTTGGGAAGCAAGAACCTCAACTTTATCGACGAACTCGCAACCAGCATAGAATCTGTGACCGGGAGTTCCTTCAGCGTACTTGTCACTAAACCAGTTGCCCATGGCCAAAAGTACGGCGGGAGAAGCGTAGTTCTCAGAGGCGATCAATTTCAGTTGAGTCCGCTGATTTTCCAACTCTCCTCTAATGTAGTCGGCTATTAGCGGTTCGGTCTTATCTATGACATCCAACCCATATTTGAATGCCTTTGACTCGGGTGACAGATCTTGATCGTTAACTCTTTCACTCATAACACTCCTTGAGCCACTCGCTGATAAACATGAGCCTAGTTGATTTCTATGTCTGCTTGATAGCTATATGAGCATCTCTGAGACTATGGCAACACGTTTATTATTTCTTCAACTTCTTTAACCCATTCGCAAGACGTGGTGATAGATTGCGTTAGTGATTTATAACGAGTCCTCTATGAATATTAAGGAGCTACTGAGTGGTAGCAAAATCAGTCAGAGCACTTGAGGCTGCAGAAGATGGAGTGGTGGCGGCTTTCGAGCTAGTTCTGACTCCGGCTCTTTTCGCGTTCTTTGGTTATCTCCTTGATAAATGGTTGGGGACCGGGCCTATCCTATTAGCTTCATTGGGGGGAGTAGTGGCGGTATATGAGATTTGGAAACTTTGGTACACGTACACTCAAAAGATGAAATCTTATGAAGATTCATTGCCCGACGCGAAAGGAAAAGGTAGCAATGGCGATTGAACAAGATGGTTCAGACGGTAATCACCAGGCGCCTGAACGGGAAGTAGCAGCTGACATTTTCAGAAGAGGTTTAATCATTTCTCCCTTCTTGTTGGTGTTGGCTTCAGTGATCTGGGGACTTTCAGGTCTTGCTTGCGGTTCTATAGCATTAGGGATTGTTCTCGCAAATTTTATTGCAGGTGCCTGGATAATTGATTGGGCAGTAAAAATCTCACCTCAACTTCTTATGAGCGCAGTATTAGGTGGCTTTGTCCTTCGGATGGGAGTTATCACTGGGACTATTTTGCCTATAAGGAATCAAGCTTGGTTTGAGATTATGCCTTTTGCTCTTATCTTAATTTTTTTACATTTAGGTCTTTTGATTTGGGAAACTCGCTATGTTTCTGCCACTCTTAAGTATCCGGGATTAAAGCCCCGCGTAAAAAGACAAAACCGCAAAAAGAGTCTAGATTAGGAGCCGTGTTAAAAGTGAAGATACTTGCGCTTGAATTTCCTCCAGTCAGCCATCTCTTTGAATGGCCAGATTTCGCGTTTGAAGGAACTCCCTTAGCGATGAATAAGACTGTGCTTGTTTATTTATTTGCGTTTGCGTTGACTCTCGGCCTCTTCTTACTGGCTGGGTCAAAGAAAGGATTAGTGCCTCGAGGCATATCCCACGTCGCTGAAGGTGGCATCAATTTCGTTGAGGACAGCATAGTTGCCCAAACAATGGGAGCCGATGGAAAGAAATATGTTCCCTTCCTCACTACAATGTTCTTCTTCATCTTCTTTTCTAACATTTTCGAAGTTATTCCGTTTATTCAATTCCCTGCTAATGCAAGAATGGCCGTTCCAATTGCAATGGCCCTTATGGTATGGGTTATTTATAATTTCTTGGGAGTGAAAAACCAAGGCTTCTTTGGTTATATAAAGAACAGTCTTTTCCCTCCAGGCGTTCCAAAGGCGCTATACATTATCGTCACACCTATCGAGTTCTTCTCGGTATTTATAATTAGACCACTCTCGTTAGCGATTCGGTTGTGGGCCAACATGGTTGCTGGCCACCTTCTGCTCGTAACGTTCGCTGTCCTGTCAGCCACGCTGTGGGACAGCACATATGTCGGAGCATTAGCTCCGGCTGCAATGCTAATCCTGATGACAGGTTTTGAGATTCTTGTTTCGTTTCTCCAAGCCTTCATCTTTACAATTCTCACCGCCGTTTACATGGGCGGTGCCATACACCCAGAACACTAGGAGATACAGTGCTCAGCTTAATTGCATCAACAATAAGTATCCTTGCCGCCGCAGTAACCGAAGGCGAAGGTCTCAAAGCTATAGGCGCAGGCCTTGGCTATGGACTTGCAGCTATCGGTCCTGGAGTAGGTATTGGAATAGTCGTCGGCGCAGCGATCGACGCAATGACCAGACAGCCAGAGTCTGCGGGAACGGCCAGAACAACTATGTTCTTGGGCATAGCGTTCACCGAAGCACTTGCGCTAATTGGTTTCGTTGTGTTCATCTTGTTGCTCCCATAGACCGCTTTAATAACGAAGGTAAAACTAAAATGAAGAAAAGACTCATATTTGCTTCAGCATTGACCGGAATGCTTTTGATGTTTGGTCTTGCTGGGAATGCCCTAGCTGCAGGCGAAAGTCTCGGAAAGTGTTCGGTAGACGAATACGCTGAGAGATTTGGCGCAGCTGAGTTAACACCAGAAAACATAGCCGAAGAAGAGAACATAAATGCAATAGGCGAAATCTTTGATAGCTGTATTGAAGCTCCAAGCCCAATTATCCCTGAAATTAACGAAGTTATCTGGGGAGGCGGAGCATTCGTTGTGTTGCTAGCGCTCATGCTGTGGAAGGGATTCCCTGCCGTTCAGCGAATAATGAACGAACGATCAGAAAAAATAGCATCCGACTTAGACGAAGCCGATAAAGCAAAAACTGAGGCTCAGGCAGTTAAATCTGAATATGAAGCTGAACTTGCCGACGCAAAATCAGCTGCTGCAGCAATTCTTGAAGAAGCAAGGCAACAAGCTGAGGTTCTTCGCTCTGACCTTCAACAAAGAGCCGAGTCGGAAATTGCTGAAATGAAAGCTCAAGCTGCTTCAGATATAGACGCAGCCAGAGAAAGAGCTATGGGCGACCTGCAAGGTGAAGTGGCAGAAATCGTCGTCGGTGCGGCAGAAAGAGTCGTTGAGGCAAACCTTGATGCGGAAGCACAGGCTCGTCTTATCGAAAACTACATCAATCAAGTAGGTTCTAACTAGGAACATGAGGCACTGATGTCAGAAGAAAAAATAAAGAGTTACGCACAGGCTATCCTGTCAGTTGCATCCTCTGAAGGAGATGGGACTCGAGTTGAAGATGAAATCTATCGTTTCGCTCAAGTACTTCAATCATCGGAAGAGTTGAAAGCAACAATTAACGATAACTCAATTCCTTCTGCAAGAAGGCAGCAAATAGTTGAAGACCTCTTAGAAGGTCAAGCAAGTCAAGCATCAGTAGCACTTATTTCAATGCTTATAGCCGCAGGGATGGCAAGTGAAATCAAAGCTATTGCTGACCAAGTTGTCGGGCTCGGTGCCGAGTCACGAGACAAAGCAGTCGCTGAAGTTTACTCAGTGGTTGACTTGTCAGAAGACCAACAAGCACGCCTTGCTGCTGCACTAAAAACAGCGACAGGTAAAGATGTAGAAATGAAAGTCATTATTGATGAATCAGTGATGGGAGGTCTGCTTGTGCAGATCGAAGATGAAGTAATTGATGGAACAGTCCGAACAAGACTCAAGCAGCTCCGAGAGGCGTTTTAATATGGCAGAGCTCACTATAAACACAAATGATATCGCTTCAGCGATAAGGAAAAACCTAGATGGATTTGAACCATCGCTGGCATCTGGCCAAGTTGGAAGGGTCGTTGAGGTTGGGGACGGTATTGCCCGAGTATCGGGTCTTCCAGACGCTGCCGTAAACGAGATGCTCCAATTTGAAGGCGGAATTGTCGGTTTAGCACTTAACCTTGACGAGGACACCATCGGTGCGGTTGTCCTTGGAGAGACTACTGGAATTGAAGAAGGTCAAGCCGTTCGATCGACGGGTGAGATTCTCTCAATGCCCGTCGGTGACGCAATGCTTGGCAGAGTCGTAAATGCTTTAGGAGACCCCATAGATGGGAAGGGGGCCATAACAGGTTCTCAATCTAGACGTATGGAAGTGCAGGCACCAGGTATTATCGGACGTCAACCTGTGCACGAGCCGATGCAAACTGGAATAAAGGCGATAGATTCTCTGATCCCAGTTGGGCGAGGCCAAAGGGAGCTAATAATTGGAGATCGAAAAACTGGTAAGACCACAATTGCAATCGATACCATCATTAACCAAAAAGGTCTTGACGTTAAGTGCATTTACGTAGCAATTGGTCAAAAAGCTTCAACGGTCGCTCAAACAGTAGCAACCTTAGAGGAATTTGGGGCAATGGAATACACAGTTGTTGTCGTCGCTCCTGCTTCCGACCCTGCACCCTTTAAATACCTGGCCCCATACGCAGGGTGTTCAATCGGACAGCATTGGATGGATAATGGTGAACACGCCTTAGTAGTATATGATGACCTTTCAAAACAGGCAGAAGCATACAGGCAAATGGCATTGCTTCTTCGTCGTCCTCCTGGACGAGAAGCATACCCAGGCGATGTCTTTTACCTACACAGCCGACTACTCGAGAGGGCAGCTAAACTGAGCGACGATTTAGGTGCAGGAAGCCTCACCGCTCTGCCAGTAATTGAAACGAAAGCTGGCGACGTATCAGCGTACATCCCAACAAACGTTATCTCTATCACAGACGGGCAAATTTTCCTACAAGATGACTTATTCAAGTCCGGAGTCCGCCCTGCAGTTGATGTGGGTATATCGGTTTCGCGAGTTGGATCAGCTGCACAAATCAAAGCTATGAAAACTGCTGTTGGAACTCTCAAATCTGACCTCCAACAGTTCCGTGAACTAGAATCTTTTGCTGCGTTTGGTTCTGACCTCGACGCTGTTTCGCAAGCACAACTTGACAGGGGATACCGGCTTACAGAGTTACTTAAGCAAGGAATAAACTCCCCTATGAAAGTTGAAGAGCAAGTAGTATCACTATTTGCTGGTACACAAGGCTACCTTGATGAGATACCTGTGGAGGATGTTGGTCGATTCGAAGAAGGTCTTTTAGACCTAGTACGATCCCAACACTCTGGACTTCTATCAGAAATAGTTTCATCTGGGACTGTTGATGAGGATGCCTTAAATTCAATCATTAATTCGTATGCAGAGAGTTTTGAATCTTCGGATGGGTCTTCAGGAATATCTGTTGAGGCTCAAGAACAACCCGACGCCGATACAGAAATGGTTGACTCAGACATTACACTTCCCGAGACTGATATAGCTCGCGGACCGGATAGCGAGGGCTAATCACATGCCGGGTGGTCAGGAACGAGCACTCCGTAGGCGGATCAATTCGGTCCAGTCAACGAAGCAAATAACACGCGCTATGGAACTGATTGCTGCAACTCGTGTTGTCAAGGCTATGACTCGAGCAAACGCTGCCAGGCCCTACTCCTCAAAAATGACAGGAGTCATTGAAGACCTTGCCGCAGGTGGAGTCGGGATTGATGACCCGCTGCTTAGGTCGGCAGATGCTGTATCTTCCGTTGGTTTCGTTGTGATTACTTCTGATCGTGGTCTCGCCGGTGCCTATAACTCATCAGTTATACGGGCAGCTGAAAAGGAAGTCATGGCAGCTCAAACTGAAGGTAAAAAATATAAATTGGTTCTTGTTGGGAAGAAAGCAGTTGACTACTTTCGATTTCGTAATTACAAAATCGAAGCTTCATTTTCAGGTATGACAGACACACCATCGTATGAAGATGCCAGAGTTGTGGCTTCAAAAGTACGAGAGCTATTTGTTACGGAAGAAGTCGATCAAGTAATACTCGCATACCAAGAGTTTGTATCTATGGGTACCCAAAGAGTAGCTGTAAGAAAGTTCCTTCCTCTTGAGTCAATGCAAACCGTTGCTTCAGAGGGAGGTGGGGACGCTGACTCACGGGCACTCTTCGAATTTGAACCATCACCCGAGGGAGTGCTGTCAGCTCTATTACCACGATATGTCGAATCGAGACTATATTCAGCGTTACTTGACGCTTCAGCTTCTGAGCATGCTAACCGGCAGCGTGCTATGAAATCAGCTACAGATAATGCAGAAGAATTAATTACGAAATTAAGCAGGGCTCTTAACAGGGCACGCCAAGATGCGATTACCACTGAAATTATGGAGATTGTAGGCGGTGCTGAAGCTCTCGGAGATGGAAGCGACGACGAACCCACTGAATACGACAATGACGATACACAAATTAGGGTATAAGCCTATAGATATATTTGCCTAGGAGCAGAAATGACAGTAACAGAATCAGATACAACAACCAAAGATGGAAAAGTGGTTTCAATCGCTGGTCCAGTAATTGACGTTGAGTTCCCAGAGGACTCACTCCCCGAAATTAACTCAGCGCTGTCGTTTGACTTAATTGTAGATGGCGAGACAATTACAGTTCTTGCTGAAGTAGCCCAGCAGATAGGTGACAGCAGAGTCCGCGCAATCTCGCTCAAGCCTACGGATGGGTTAACCCGAGGGACAGCAGTGAGGAACACTGGGTCAGGTATTCAGGTGCCAGTGGGTGATGTAACTCTCGGCCACGTGTGGAATGTGATCGGAGAGCCGCTTGATGTTGAACTAGATTCATTAGATATTGATGAGAGATGGGAGATTCACCGTCCAGCTCCTTCATTTGATAGTCTTGAGCCATCGGCAAAGATGTTTGAGACCGGCATTAAAGTTATTGATCTTTTAACTCCTTACAAAGAGGGTGGAAAGATTGGTTTATTCGGTGGTGCAGGTGTTGGCAAGACTGTTCTTATCACTGAAATGATTAACAGAGTAGCCACACAGCATGGTGGAGTATCAGTGTTCGCTGGTGTCGGCGAAAGAACTCGAGAAGGAACAGACCTTTTCCTTGAGATGGAAGAATCGGGCGTGCTTGACAAGGCAGCTCTTGTATTCGGACAAATGGACGAACCACCTGGAGTCCGTCTAAGAATCGCGCTTGCGGGCGTCACTATGGCTGAATATTTTAGAGATGTCCAAAACCAAGACGTGCTACTGTTCATTGATAACATCTTCCGCTTTGTGCAAGCAGGCTCTGAGGTATCGACACTTCTTGGTCGCATGCCATCTGCGGTGGGCTATCAGCCAACTCTTGCTGACGAAATGGGTGAACTACAAGAGAGGATAACCTCTACTAGAGGAAAATCTATTACTTCACTGCAAGCTGTTTACGTGCCCGCCGATGACTACACGGATCCCGCTCCCTTCACTTCCTTCACCCACTTTGACGGAACTACTGAATTGAGCAGAGATATTGCGTCTCTGGGGATCTATCCTGCTGTAGACCCCCTAGCATCAACATCAACAATTTTGACACCAGAGGTTGTAGGTGACAGACATTACAACATCGCACGACGCGTACAGGAGGTCCTTCAAAGGTACAAGGAGCTACAGGACATTATTGCTATCCTTGGCCTTGATGAACTTTCTGAAGAAGACCGAGTAACAGTTGACAGAGCAAGAAAAGTTGAGCGGTTCCTCTCACAACCAATGTTCGTAGCTGAAGTCTTCACTGGGCAACCTGGAGTTTTCACTAGCATTGATGACACAGTGTCTTCATTTGAGGCATTAGTTCAGGGAGACTTAGACCATCTACCTGAGCAGGCTTTTTATATGGTTGGAGGCGCTGAAGAAGTTGAAAGAAAAGCTGCCGAACTGGAATCAAACGCTTAAGAAGATTTCATAAGATTGGAAGATTAAGATGTCACTGCGAATAGAGTTAGTCTCACCCGAAAAGATTGTTTATGAAGGTGATGCTGAACTTGTGATCGCAAGAACTAGCGACGGTGAAATAGGGTTCCAACCAGGTCACGTACCATTTGTGGGAAATTTAGTTTCTTCAGTCGTTCGCGTAGCACTTAGCGATGGCGGGGTCCAACGAATTGCTGTCCATAGCGGGTTTGTAGAAGTCTCCGATAATCATGTAGCACTATTGTGTGATGTTGCAGAGCTCGCTGAGGACATTGATATTGAGCGAGCGAAAGCATCTTTGGAAAGTGCAAAGAGTGACCTCGCTAATGACCCCTCAAACTCTGAAGCTGTTGCTGCAGCTAATAGAGCCGAGGTGCGTCTTGAAGCTGTTGCTGGCATATGATCCTATCTAACCGTTAGGTCCAGATCCTGGCTTTGCTAGCTTTGAGAATTCTTCGTCTCCCAATCGTGCTCTGATAGCTGGTTCAAGGTCAGGCGCTCGTCTGAGAGTATGCCCTCCGTCGACAGCTATGTTCTGACCAGTGACCCAAGAGCTTTCATCTCCAGCTAACCAAACAACGGCATCGCCAACTTCCTCTGGCTCTCCAACACGGCCTAGTGGCATATTCTTTTTGTAATCATCAATAATATGAGGCATGTGCTCAAACATCATCGCTGTGGCCTCCGACTCTACAACTCCGGGACGGATTGAATTAACGCGGATTCCGAATCCACCTAATTCGTCAGCAGCACTCCGAACAAGCATGTCGAGGGCAGCTTTGCTGGAAGCGTATGCGGCTCGAAATCTTCCCCCGAGAGCACCAGCTATCGAAGATATCGCGATTATGGATCCCCCAGATGTTCTCATAGTTTCAGCTGCCGCTTGAATAGTATTGAAAGCGCCAATTACGTTAACTTCAAGTACAGACCGGAAAGTATCATCTGTCATGCTAAGGAAAGGCCCACCAGCTCCAATACCAGCATTAGCGACTGCGATGTCCAATACACCATCTGAGTTTGCTGCTGCGTTAACAGCATCTTTTACAGCTCCTGAGCTAGTTACATCACAAACTACTGTTGCGATGTTATCTGGAGAGGCAGCGAAGGCGTGCAATCGAAGTTCTGCTTCTTTCAGGACTTCTTTTCGGCGTCCGGCAATAGTTACTTTTGCATTAGCAGTCAAGAGTTTCGCGGCGATTCCGAACCCTATACCTGTGCCTCCTCCAGTTACAAGTGCGGTTTTTGAATGCAAATCTGTCATTCCTAGATTCTCTCTATCCGTAG
>Ga0310343_10002176_pt1 | contig 10271 bp, 7 predicted proteins | sample HC15DNA2025_MG_FD_203519 | JGI IMG/M metagenome (GOLD analysis project Ga0310343, IMG submission 203519) | Marine microbial communities from station ALOHA, North Pacific Subtropical Gyre - HC15-DNA-20-25_MG | ecosystem: Environmental > Aquatic > Marine > Oceanic | place: Pacific Ocean: North...
AAATTATGTATAGATTTATAATTTAAAAAGTGGAAGGACAAAATAAGTCGATCACGTTTGACGGACGAGAGATACGACTCACTACAGGACTATATGCTCCTCAAGCAAATGGATCAGTAATGATTGAATGTGGAGACACATCTTTATTAGTTACAGCGACAAAAACTGTTAAAAAGGAAGTTGGTGACTTCCTACCTCTAATATGTGATTACGAGGAAAAACTATATGCTGCTGGAAGAATTCCAGGTGGTTTCATGAGAAGAGAAGGTCGGCCTCCAGAAAGGGCCACTCTAATCTCGAGATTAATTGATAGACCAATGAGGCCTCTATTCCCATCATGGATGAGAGATGAAATCCAAATTGTTGCATCTTGCCTTTCTCTTGATGAAAGGGTACCTGCTGACGTATTGGCTGTTACTGGAGCATCAATAGCAACTCTTATTGGAGAAATACCCTTCTATGGCCCAATGGCTGCAGTTAGAGTTGGACTTATTGGGGATGATTTCATTTTAAATCCAAGCTATAGAGAAATAGAAAAAGGCGATCTAGATATAGTTGTAGCCGGTTCACCCGATGGTATCGTGATGATCGAGGCAGGGGCTAACCAACTATCTGAGCAAGATACAATCGAAGCAATTGATTTTGGTTATGAAGCAGTTACTGAACTTATTAAGTCCCAAGAGGATTTACTTAAAGATTTAGGAATAAAGCAAATTAAGCCATCGGATCCTGAAGAGGATAAAACATTACCAACCTATTTAGAAAAGAATTGTACAAAATCAATAGAGTTGGTTTTGAAGAAATTTGATCAGTCAAAAGATGAAAGGGATCTTGAACTGGAAAAAATAAAGCTTGATGCTCAAGAAAAAATCGAATCTTTGAAAGATGATAACCAACTAAAAGTTCTTCTTTCAGAAAATGATAAGTTATTAAGTTCCGACTTCAAAAAACTAACAAAAAAACTAATGAGATCGCAAATCATTAATGATGGGAAAAGAGTTGATGGTCGTGAATTAGATGAAGTCAGAAAAATCTCAGCATCAGCAGGAATTCTGCCCAAAAGAGTCCATGGTTCTGCATTATTCCAGAGAGGTTTAACCCAAGTTTTATCTACAACAACTTTAGGGACACCAAGTGATGCACAAGAAATGGATGACCTTAACCCAAGCACTGAAAAAACTTATCTCCATCACTATAATTTTCCTCCATATTCAGTAGGGGAAACAAGACCAATGAGAACTCCTGGAAGAAGAGAAATTGGTCATGGGGCTCTGGCAGAAAGAGCAATCACACCTGTTCTTCCAGGTAAAGAGACATTCCCCTATGTTCTAAGAGTAGTCAGTGAGGTTCTAAGCTCTAATGGTTCTACTTCTATGGGATCTGTATGTGGAAGTACACTTTCCTTATTAGACGCAGGTGTTCCTCTTAAAGGTCTCGTTAGCGGGACTGCTATGGGATTAATAAAAGAGGGTAAAGAAGTACGAATTCTTACCGATATTCAAGGGATTGAAGACTTTCTTGGAGACATGGACTTTAAAGTTGCTGGGACAGATAAGGGTATAACTGCGTTACAGATGGATATGAAAATAACGGGTTTACCAGTAAAAGTTATTTCTGATGCCATTAAGAAGGCTAGACCAGCAAGAATTCATATTTTGGAGAAAATGCGAGATGCTATTGATAAACCTCAAGAGTCATTATCGCCTCATGCTCCAAGACTTCTTAGCTTTAGAATAGATCCTGAATTAATTGGAACCGTTATAGGACCAGGTGGTAGAACAATTAAAGGTATTACTGAAAGGACCAATACAAAAATAGATATAGAGGATGGGGGAATTGTAACAATCGCATCTCATGATGGAGCTGCAGCAGAAGAAGCCCAAAAGATTATCGAGGGACTAACAAGAAAGGTTCATGAAGGAGAAATATTCACAGGAGTTGTAACACGTATTATTCCTATAGGAGCTTTTGTTGAAATCCTTCCTGGGAAAGAAGGAATGGTACATATATCCCAGCTTTCTGAAGCAAGAGTAGAGAGGGTTGAAGATGTTGTAAGACAAGGAGACGATGTTACAGTAAGGGTTAGAGAAATAGATAGCAGAGGCAGAATAAATCTAACATTAAGAGGTGTTTCACAGAATAGTGGGATGAATTATCCTGAGCCTACACCAACCCCTGTAGCACCACTGTCTTGAGATAAGTAAAGAAATTAATTATTAATTAATTTAGATATTTTCTTGCATATTTCTAAATGATTACTAGCCATAGATGCTACCAAAATTCCGCCTTGGTCAAAATTTCCCTCTTTGAGAAACTTAAGATCTTTTCCATTAATATCAGTGAAATATCCACCGGCTTCTTTTATAAGACCCAGTGGTGCTGCAATATCCCAGTCCTGAGGAGATGAACCACTTGGCAATGAATAAGAAATATATAAGTCTCCATCACCTCTTAAAATAGAGCAGATTTTATAGCCAATACTACCCATACCTTGAACCTCTTTTGGCTTGATTTTTTTTAAAAGAGAATAAAACTCTTCATGGATATGACTTTTACTTGTAATTATTTTAAGTTCGTTCAATTGCTTATTTTTTTTATTTATTGGAAACTCTTTTAAAGATTCTTCATTTTCAAACCAACTACCCTCCCCCTTGATAGATATCCATAATTGATTTTTTTGCGGTATCAACACAATTCCTAAAACTATTTCTTTTTCATAAGTCAAAGCTAAATGCATTGCATATTCTCCAGTATCTTTTATGAAATCTTTCGTACCATCAAGAGGATCTATAATCCAAACCCATTTACTTTTATATATCCTTTTTGTGTTAGTTTTTTTATCTTCTTCAGAGAGAAATTCCCAGTCCTGAAAAGGATATTTATTTTTTATTGTATTTTTAATTAGATCATTTATTTCAATATCTGCTTCTGTAACAGGGCCTGTTTCAAAATTTTTAATATTTAATTTTTTTGAATTTTTAATTTCTTGATTATATGATTTGAAAATCTTTGCGGCATCCCAACTTAGTTCTCTTATAGTATTAAGTAGTTCTTCAGAATTTATACCATCTGGAAAATAAATCATTTATTTATGAATGAAAACTATCAAATATTCTCTCATAGAGATAAAGAACCTGAAAATAGCATCCTCTATGTTGTCGGAACTCCAATTGGTAATTTAAACGATATTTCGATAAGGGCAAAAAATATCCTTATGAATGTATCAATAATTGCTTGTGAAGATACGAGGAATACAGGGAATTTACTAAAAAACCTTAATATCTCAAACAAACTAATTAGTTTTCATAAACATAATTCTTATCAAAGACTTGATTATTTAATTTCTAAATTAACTGAAGGAGGATCTATCGCTCTTGTTAGTGATGCAGGAATGCCATCCATAAGCGACCCAGGTGAGATATTAATTAAGGAAGCCAGAAAAGCTAATTTAGACATTATTTGTATCCCGGGACCATGCGCCGCTATTAACGCTCTAGTAAGTAGCGGTTTAGATTCTTCAAAATTCACATTTTATGGCTTTATACCAAAATCCACCAATGAAAGAAAAATTATTTTAAAAGCTATCTCTGAAAGCGAAATTTCTTGTATAGTTTATGAATCTCCTAAAAGGATAATTAAACTTTTGAAAGATCTAAAGAAATTTTGTGGCGGTTTAAGGAAAATTGCATTACTAAAAGAAATGACAAAAAGATATGAGCAACACTTTGGAAGTAACATTGATGAGGTATTAGAAAAGTTCAATAATATTGAGCTCAGAGGAGAGTTAACTCTTGTTGTAAGTGGGCATAAAACGACAACAAATTCTATTGCAAACGAAGTTTTAAGAAATGACCTCCTGAAGTTGATGCAGGCAGGATTAAGTCATTCAGCTGCCTCAAGCTATTTATCTGAAAAATTTGGCAGATCAAAAAAAGAAATTTATAATTTAATAATAGATTAATAAATTTATATAAGATTATTCAAATGTTCAAAATCATCCTAAGAAATATAAACCCGTTTTTTTTTAATTCAATACTTTTTGTTTTCCTTTTTTTAGCTATCCAAAATAGTAACAATAAACAAAAGGTATTTTTTCTGAACTATGAATCCGTTGAAATCCCTGTATCATTTATAGTCGGCTCTAGCTTTATTTTTGGATCTTTCTACTCAAATATTTTAATCTCATTAATTTCAAAGAAAAATGAATAAAAAAATTTAGCTTTATAAAGCTAATAGTGAATCGCCAAAAATAATTCTTGTGATACCTTTTGACTTTAGATTTTCTGCTGCTATTAAAAAGACATTTGAGTTTGGAACCTTAATTAATTTTTGATTCTTAGAGCAAGATTGTTTAGCTAATTTTTGATCCGAAAAAACTTGAATAGTTGTTCTGTTAAGATCATCATCTGATAGAAATTGCCATTCTGGAAATTCTTTAAGTAATTTTGGTTCTAATTCAATATTTTTGCTAACCAACATAAATACAACATCTGGGAAATTAGCTTCAGATAAAGGTTTAGAGGTTAGGTCTTTCTGGTTATCTAAATCGATATTATTCGTAACAGGGGGAATCTCGAAAAATTCTTCATCAATATCATCTTTTTCATTAAAAATATGATTAATTTCTTTTGAATAACTAATATTTTGAGATTCTACTTGAATATTGTTAGATGTATTTTCTAGTAATTTGGAATTATCACCTTTCGTATCAGAATTAGTTATTCTTTCGCAACTTATATTCTTAAATTCCTCATCCCCGAGAATATTTTTTAGTTGTTTTACTATCGTTTGTTTAGAAAATTTATAAACCTCTGCAATTTCAGAAATTTCTGTACCATTTTTGAAAGATTCTGATATGTGTTTTTTTTGAATTTCAGAAACTCTTTTAGACAAAATACAAATATAACCCTAAGGATATTATAGTGGAATTGTATGGTTCTATTATTGTAAAATTGAATAAATTTCTAAAATACAATTATTTAAAATAAAGAAGATTTGCCTAACAATAACTTATCAAAAATAAATTTAGTACCAATTATCCTCTCCGGAGGTATTGGATCTAGACTATGGCCTCTATCAAGATCTTCATTTCCAAAACAATTTTTAAGGATTGACGAGGATAGTAAAAATACACTCTTGCAAGAAACTTACATTAGATTAAAAGGATTAAAAAACTTAAATAACCCAATAATCGTTTGCAATGAAGAACAACGCTTCATCGCAGCAGAACAAATGCGTCAGATAAATGTAGAACCTATAAAAATTCTATTAGAGCCATTTTGCAAAAATACAGCTCCGGCAATTACCCTTGCAACACTAATTGCCTCTGAGATTGAAAATGATCCAGTACTTTTAATTCTATCAGCGGACCATAAAATTAAAAATCCAGAAAATTTTAAAAAAGCAATTGAAGAAGGTTTGATTTTTGCTCAAAATGGTCGATTGGTAACATTTGGAATTAAGCCAAACGCTCCAAAGACAGATTATGGTTACATAGAGTCTGAAGAAGAAATATCTGCTGAAGTAAATTTCAGTAATATTAAAAGATTTGTTGAAAAGCCAAATAAAGAATTGGCTGCGAAATTTTTAAAAAATAAAAAATTTACATGGAATAGTGGAATATTTCTTTTCAAAGCATCAACAATTCTAAATCAATTATTGAAATTTGAGCCAGAAATAGTTGAGACCTGCAAAAAATCATTAACAAATAATTTGTTGGATTTGAATTTTCGAAGAATAGATCATGAATTCTTTAAGTCATGTCCTAGTAAATCTATAGATGTTGCAGTAATGGAGAAAACAAATTTAGGTACTGTAATAAACCTTGATGCAGGATGGGATGATTTGGGGAGCTGGAAATCAATTTGCGACAATTCCAATCAAGACCATAATCAAAATATCCTAAAAGGAAAAACTTTCGCAAAAAATGTAAAAAATTCATACCTTAGAAGTGAAGATAGGCTTATTGTCGGATTAGGTTTTGAAAATTTACTAGTTATTGAAACTGATGATACTGTTTTTGTCGCGAATAAAGATTCACTTGGCTTAATGAAAGACTTAGTAAATGAATTAGAAAATGAAAATTTTGAAGAAATTAAGGTTAATAGAAAAGTACATAGACCATGGGGAAACTTCAAATCTCTAATTAAAGAAAAAAATTGGCAAGTCAAAAGATTAAAAATTAATCCTGGTGAAAGTTTATCGCTTCAGAAGCATAATTTTAGAGCTGAAAATTGGATAGTAGTTAAAGGCATAGCTAAAGTCGAGATTAATGAAAAAGTATGTTTTTTAAACCCAAACGAAAGCATTTATATCCCCAAAGGGGCAAAGCATCGATTATCAAATAATCACAAAACACCTTTGGAAATAATTGAGGTTCAAATTGGAACTTATTTGGGAGAAGATGATATTGTTAGGTTTGAAGATAAATATAAAAGAAAAGATTTTTAAAAACTTTTCAAAAAAAATCAAAGAAATATTAATTACATCATTTTCATAATGACTACTTTTAAAAAAGTTTTTGTTGCAAATGTGATGTAATAAATTAGTTTTCTATTCTATACTTTTGGTAAAAATGATTATAAACTGCATTGAATCAAAATATGACTTAGTATCTTTGATACCTTTAGAATTTATCATCTTAATAGATTATCAAGAAATTCTTATTAAAAAATAATATTAATTAGAAAAAAATTCTCAAATTAGATTTACTTAAAATTTTGAATATATTTTATAGCTCCTAAAAAGGCGAAAATATTAATAATTTTAAGAATTTTTATCAGTTTTTAGTTCAGGGACCGCCTTAGTTAAAAAACTTAAAACTTTAGATTTATTATTTTCTGCAATTGCTAATTCTAATCCTTTTAAAATCTTTATTAAATCTTCATAAGGTATTGATTTTTCGATTGCTCTATAAATAAGTGGATGATCAGTATTTTTTGCCTTAGCGTCTATAAGTAATTCTTCAAAAAGCTTCTCGCCTAACCTTATACCTGATTCTAATATTTCTATATCACCATCTAAATTATTTTTATCCTTAATTGTTAACCCACTTAATTTAATCATTTGACATGCTAGATCATAGATTTTTATAGGTTTACCCATATCCAATAAAAAAACGTCTCCACCTAAAGCCATTGTAGAAGATTGAAGTAATAGTTCTGAGGCCTCCTTTATAGTCATAAAATATCTTGTCATATCACGGTGAGTTAATGTGATTGGACCACCTTTCTTAATTTGATCCTTAAAAAGTGGAACTACTGAACCAGACGAATCCAAAACATTGCCAAATCTAACCATAGAAAAAAGAATTTTTCTATCAGATGAATCAGGGAGTTCTTTTTTAAATCTTTGAGAATAAGCTTGCAAAATTAATTCTGATAATCTCTTTGATGCCCCCATAATATTTGTTGGCCTTACAGCTTTATCAGATGAAATCAAAATCACTTCGCTTACTCTAGTTTTTAGTGAGGCTTCGCATATTGCATATGTTGAAAAAACATTATTTCGTATCCCATAGATGGGATTAATCTCAACCAAAGGAACATGTTTATATGCTGCAGAATGGAAAACAATATTTACTCCATATTTTGAGAATTCATAAATTAGTTGCTTCTCATTAGTACAATTTAATAACAAATAATTAACTTCAATATTATCAAATCTGAAATTCTCTAATTCTTTTTTAATTTTGTAAAGATTAAATTCGCAATTATCAATAATAATTAAAGCCTTGGGTTTTAGTAAAAAAATCTGACGACATAATTGACTTCCTATAGAGCCTCCTCCTCCAGTAACACAAACAACTTTCTTATCAACTGATTTTCGTAAAAGGCTAATATTTGGAATAACGGTATCTCTCTTCAAAAGATCCTCTATAGATACAGGTTTTAGCGTATCAATTTTCGACTTTCCACTCGCCAATTCTTCAATAGAAGGAACTTTGAAAATAGGCAACTTATATTTTTCAATTTTATTAAATACATATTGAAACTGATTTTGATTTAAAGATGGAATGGCAATTAAAATTTGATCAATATTTTTATACCCATTTTGTAAAAAGAGTGTTGATTTTATAGGTATAGCATCTAGATATCTATTTATCTTAGAGGAAGAATCGTCTAAGAAAAAAATGATTTTATACTTTTTTGAATATTTTAAAGTTGTAGCTAACTGCCTGCCAGCTTCTCCAGCTCCATAAATTGCAATTTTTTTTATAAGACTTTTTTTACTATTTTTTAAAATGCCCGAAATTAAATCCCTTAAACCAATCCTGTATGAGCAAATAAATATCATATTAAAAACAAATGTGGATATCCAAAACCTATAGTCATTAATTCTTATGGATAAGAAAGATAAAATCGTAAAAGAAAATACTATAATTAAAAAGATCCTTATTATTAATTTATAAAAGTAAGTAGTACTCGCATATCTTAAAATACTTTTATAAACACCTGTAAAAATAAAAACAAGTAATCCAACTATTAAAAAAACTATATTTATTAAGATATTTTGTTCTTCTAAATTTCTAATAAAAATAAAACTTACATTTGGAATAATAAAAAATATAATTGAATCGATAAGGATTAAAATTAAATTCCTCATTTTAGGTATACTTTCTATATTTTTATAAAAACTCTTTATAAACATATAATTTTTTTATTCATAATAAGATAATTACACATAACTCTTCAAGTATGATTAAAAGCTAATTTTTGCAATAAATACATTAATTGAATAAATTAGAATTAAAAATTTAATTTATAATGAAATTTTTTTATTAAAATTGATCCATTATTTGAGTTTATACAAAAAAATTGATATTAGCTTTAGAAAATATTTGAGCATTTTTCTAGAATATTTCTTTTTTTTAAAAATGATTTTCAAGGATTACAATTAACGTTATTTATTTGAAACTGAATTCCTTGTAAAATCTCAAGTATATTGAGTTCAAACTTTTTCTATACTTATTTTATGAAGGATTAGTTTTATTAGTAGGATAAATTAATGCAAATCCTTCAATTCATTTTCTTACCTATCCTGATCTAGTTTTGGGAGCTATAAACTTATAAAGAAAAAACTTGATGAATATTATTAAAAATAAGAAATAATTTACTAAATCAAAACTTTTAATTTTATGATTTTAAATAATCTTCCTCATATTTCTTATATCTTTAAAAACCAATTTAATTTATATAAATAATGCCTTTAATTATTAAACAATTTATTGATTTTATATTTTCCTTTATTTTTACTTTTCTTCTTCTTAAGAAACTTATTCCATATTTAAACAAAATAATTCCAGCTTTGCCTAATGAAAGAGGAATGCATAAATACACCAAGGCTTCTAGTGGAGGATTATCTTTTATATTAATTTATTCAATTTTAGTTATTTATCAAGGTTTTTATTTACCTCTATTTTCACTCCCAATGGCAATAATAGGATTGATAGATGATAAGTTTAATATATCTAGGATTTTACGAATAGTCTTTCAGATTCTCACATTGTTATTAATAATTGCTTATCTAAATAATGATGCTAATACTTTTGCTTATCAATTAACCCAATATGGATTTTTAGGGTATATTTTTCTTTTAATATTAGGCACTTCCTCTATAAATTTTGTAAATTTCATGGATGGGATAGATGGCTTAGTATGTGGATCAATGATTATAATTCTCCTTACTCTAAATGGAGATGTTCATTATTTATTGCCCTTAATTGGTACATTAAGTGGTTTTTTGTACTTTAATTGGTATCCTTCAAAAATATTTATGGGAGATATTGGTAGTTTATTCCTTGGAACTTTTCTTGTTAGTTTGATTTATAGTTCTGCTTCTGGGTTTCAGGAAATAATTAAAATTTTACTTTTAACTTCTCCATTATTTTTAGATGCAACTTTTTGTATCTTGAGAAGATTAATCAATAAAAAAAATATATTTAAGTCACATAAATCTCATCTTTATCAAAGACTTGTATCCAATGGTATTAAACATTCAACAGTTTCTGTCATTTACATATTATCAATTGCATTATTATCACTCTTTTATACATACTCTACTCTAAAAAATTTATTTTTTGTTTCTTGCATAATTTTCCTATTAGGTGTTTTCCTCGATAAAAAATATGCTCTTAGTTTTCATAAATCTTGATTTGCGTTTAATGGTTTAATAATGAGTATTTTAAAAATTAATGTTCATAATATTTATAATTAAATGAATAAATAATGAGGATTAGGGAAAAGATACTAATCACCGGAGCTGCTGGTTTT
>Ga0310343_10002180_pt1 | contig 10257 bp, 3 predicted proteins | sample HC15DNA2025_MG_FD_203519 | JGI IMG/M metagenome (GOLD analysis project Ga0310343, IMG submission 203519) | Marine microbial communities from station ALOHA, North Pacific Subtropical Gyre - HC15-DNA-20-25_MG | ecosystem: Environmental > Aquatic > Marine > Oceanic | place: Pacific Ocean: North...
CCCGCCATTGTTTTATATATATTGGTTTACATATTTTTTTTCAAATTAATAATAATTTCGAAGATCATCATCGTCGTCACTTTGTGAAATATCTGAATCTTGTCTAAGAAGATGAGCCGGTAGTTTGTTGATCTTTGACGGAGCTACAGCAGATCCTTGTTTGTCCATAAGACAAGTTACTTTGAGGCAGAACGAATGTTCCACTCCCTGGGGTTCGTATAAAAGGAGGTCACGGCTTGACTGTACCACGTCATTCGTCAGCTGTGCAAAGCGGCCTAGTTGTATTGTCAACGAATTTAGTATGTTTATGTTTGTTGCTGCTTGTATTGGATAATGCGATTTGCTCATAAAGTACATTACCTCTCCCTTATCAGCAGCAAGAACGATTCTACCGAATGCGTTTCGTTTGTTTCTTGAACTGGATTCATTGCTTATGTAGTAGTCGTTATTACTCAGATACAGATACAAATATTGACGACCCTTCAAATCTATTCTACTTGAACTTATACTTTGGAATTCATTTTCGCGAAATTCCGCTTCAACGTCTATAAAATCTCTGAACCCAATTATGTATGCAAGACCAATGCAAGATTGAATGTTTTGCGGCGATTTCACGGCAGCGCTCAGTAGTATTCTGAAGGGGGAGAATGCATTTGAAATTTTCAATTTTGTCGTCCCCTCCATGTATGATACCGAAAAGTTGATATCTATGTTGCGAAGTGTGTTTGTAAGTGCCGTGACAAAACTAGAAACCTCACTGTAATCCCCTGGTGTTACCGTGCTGGAGTAGGAGGGCCTGTCTACAGATTTATTGTTTAAGGTTCGTACTGTGATAGGCGCGATTTCACTAGCTGCTGTTGTGTGTACAGATATCCCAACGAATTTCGAATTCATTATAATTGATGTTGACTTTATCAATGTATTGGTATTGTCCACGGGAATATGTATGTTTTGTGAAACCTGTCCGGTCGCTATAGAAAATCTTATGACACGAAACCCCGACAACTTTTGTATCCTAACGATAATTTCATTAGAATTGCCCATTTGTATCCCCTCAAGTGTGTAGTTGTCTGAACTCGTCATGATTGTGACAGGTTGCTCACCCACATATACATTCGAATCATAAGAAAATGTTCTAAATATCAATGAGTTATTGATATCAACGTACACAACAACAAATGATGACAGAATCGTACTTCCAGACACACCATCATTCACTCCTGTTGTCAAAACTTTAAACTGAATGGTTGACTCGTTACTTATGAGACCTTCGCTTTCTAAAAGACTGAACGTTGTAGTTCTTCTACCTGGTGCAGCGGTCGATATGAGTGGGTCAGAATCTGCACTGGATACATCCCTGTACAACAACTCGGTCCCTGTGTGAAACACAATGATACAATCTCCAGTTCTTTCCCCGATACGAAAACAGCTCATGTCCATTGAAACAATATTTGATTCAAACAGTGAGAGGGGGTCAGTAAAGGTAATAACTTCTCCAATCATGTTTTGAACTGGTCTATCGATTTCAGAGCTGATCGCTCTCTGAAATATAGCTCTTCCTGAAATTCCACTTGTTCCTTCGAACAAAAACAAAATTAGCCAGTGGGCGGTTTCGTCAGTTTCGTCACTCAAAAGTTGTATTTTTGTACTGAATACGGACACTTCATTTGCGAGCATAGATTCGCCAACATCAGTATCACTGTTCAGTAAACAGTTTAATCCGTTCTCGGACGAAAATGAATGTATAGACCTGTTGAATAGCGCGTCGCTGCATGCGATCTCCGTTGTGGGGTTGATACTACTGAATACAATAGGTGTGTCTGCTGAGAACTTTGAGATTTCATTGTAAGTGATTTTCGAAAATGTTCCATATCTGTTATTCGCATTATCTTGAAAACTCAGATTTATCTGTGCTTGTGGAATTGTCACAGTATCGTTAGTATCGTTTCTGACATAAAAGGTAGGGTTCAACACCAGTGATGTTGGAATCAGTGTTTGAAGCTGTACTGTGTCTTGAACGATTATTCGCTTACTGTTGTCGAATGGCAAGTCGTAACTCGACAATATCGATTGAAAGTCTACAATAGTAATAACGGTGTTGAGATCCCCTAAATTCAAAACAATGTCACCAGTTGGTAGATCGTTCGTCCTTAGCAGGTAAGAAGACCCAAGAATAGTTTCAACGGGGATCGTTTCGGAATTCCTTGAAAATGAGAGTTGTGAATTTCCAAGAACCCGAAACCTGTACGTTATCCCCCTCACTAGCTCCAGGGTAAAAACGTTGTAGTTGAACACTATTTGTGTATCGGTTTCCCCCACTAGTATCAATTCTTGACCTGCATTACTTATCTGATCGGGGAAATACGACAGACCTGGGTTAATCGGTGTATTTATGTTGATGTAAGCAAATGCAGCTGTGTATTGGATGATGAAAGAACCATTGTCAATGAAAGAGACATTCTCAGCATGAAACCCACCAGGAAACGTGGTTGATGATACAACGGTCTCTTTGTTCGTGAATTTTATAGTTGCGGATGCATCGACCCAATCTACATTTCCGTGAATCACCAATCCATAATGGGCGTTTACTTCTTCCAACAGTCCATCCAACTGATTTGTGAATACAACGCCATTCATTATTAGTTTAACAGTCCGTCCACTAATCCATGCTGGTACCTTTTGTATACCGTTGTTGATTATTCCAGGATACGCATCGGTGCCTGTTGAAAACAACGGAAACGAGTTTGAGGTATTTCTACGGTTCCATGACCACGAGTCGTCTCCTTGACTTGCGACCCATACATCAGCCACAAACGCATCCAACGCGTAGTAGCCAGTCAATAACACAATTTTGTCTGACATGTAGAAAGCATTGGTTCTAGATCTTGCCCCGGGGGCAGGTGCACTTCCTCCATCGTTGAGCAACTCCCATTGTGCTGTACTGATATTATAACTCCAGAGGTCTGCAAATACTTGAGTTGGAGTGGTCATGGGGTGAACAGATGTCCAAGATGTGCTCAAGTCGCTTTCGTTCAACAGCGGCAAAGAGTCAGACGGTGCGGACTTGAAAATTTCAGCCAAGTTCACTGCGCCGCCGGCTCCTGTAGGTATCATGAATACATAATAGAGAACGTCATTGATACGAATCTGAATCCATACGACAAACTCATCTTCGAGAAGCACGGATTGTCTCGATGTGTATATCGGATACAAGTATGTCAGCGTCGGTCCGATACTCGAATAGTCTGCAATGACAGTACCAGTTTCGACGCCATTGGTTCCTTGCACACTCGTTATTTTGACTATGTCTGCCTGCACGTAGAACGGACCAACATTTTCATATACTTCACCACCAAACAGATATAAGTTTGTACCACTCGTCATGAGTGATGCATGCACGCGCGATCCCGGGTGTGTATCGGTTGGTAAAGATGTTCCGTTCGCATTTCCACTCAAGAAGGAGGCTACGAGCGGTCTTTGGAAAGGAATTACCCATAGGTCGGAGCACGTACTGGTCAACGACATACCCCCAAAAATCCATATGTTCATTGCATCATCAATTTGCATAGAATGATATGCCCTTGGTGTCAATTGTGGCGTAAATCCAGTGTCATCTTCGATAGAGTACGTTTCGTTGGTCCAGTTGAACGTGTCGTAAGATACTGTGCTCAACGAATGCCCTTGAGTGACTTGAAATTCGTCAATGTTTCCTACAAGTATGTCGTGGAAATTCGAACCAGTGAGTAGACTACCTCCGAGAATGACATTCGAAGTTACTAGCTCGAATGTTGAGGAATTTATTCGCTCAGATCTGTGAATCACATCATCATATTCTATTGATAGTATTACTGTCCCGCTCTGTCTTCTTAGATTTATCGTCATAGTTTGTTCAACATCTATGATTTCTAATGGTAGAGACAGTTCGTCGCCATCAGGTAAAGTTGCGACACATGAATCACTCGTGAATCGTACTCCCATGACTCCCGTGGGTATTTTCGCTGACCATATGTACTGATCCCCTTGTCGACAGCCGATGGCATGCGCATTCACAAGTGACTGGGTGTTGTTGGGGGCTATACTAGTATCAAATACACAAAATGAATTGATTAGTATATTACTCCCAGTCCATAGCGTTGTTGAGTTACCCATCTGCAAGGCGGTATTGACGACTCTTGTTATAACGGACGTTGATATTGCATCACCGTTTTTGTAAAACGTGTTCATATCACCTGTTGATACAATTGCATAATGAACCCACTGATCTGTTGTAGCAGTGGTTGTTATGACATCATTGATTACAATATTGTTGTTTTCATCGATGTAGAAGTTTGTATAGTTTATGAAGTCGAAAATATGTCTTTTTCCGGACGTATTCGATGGAATGTAAACGAAAAAGGCAATGACAACCGACGCCGGCAAAATGCTACTCTCAAATGAAATATATGTATTTGGAGACAACACAAGTGATGTACTTGAAAGAAACCCCCCTGGTGATGTGTTGGTTGTGGAAACGTTAAACTGATCTGATATAAGTGGCCCAGTAGTGATGCTGTTCGAAACGGTGGATGATTTTGTATCCAATATGACGAACCCAATCCGTGGAATCACTTTAGATACGACACTGATAGTGTAATCACCGGAATGTATCTCCTTAAGTGGACGATTTGAATTCAACAGTTCAACTACACTCGAGCCGCCGAACTGTAACGAAGGTTTATTTAAAAGTTCACTACCAGGGGTAACATCCGTTAAAGCTGTCATGACATGATAATTACCATTCACTACTGAAATGTCATGAACTGCATTTCCAGTAGGTACGACTGGATCTATATCAGTAGGTGCAGTGTTCTGAATACCCTCATTGTAGTTTATTATCGCGAGTTTGCTCATGAAGTATGGGTCGATGTTCAATGACCACAGGTCATTCAAATACTGGGGCGGGGCGGTATCTCCTCTTCCCAGTGTCGCACTTGCAATCGTTATTAATTCATTGTCGATATATTTCAAGGATATATTCATGTCACCATTTCGTTGTGATGAAGCAACGGTTATCTCCGTTGGAAAAATCTGCGCATGTTTTATTCCTAAATACCCGTTGTGTAGAAGCATTCTTTCTACAACAATTCTTATTTCAACACTAGACAAATCGTTTTCAACAAAGGTGTCTGTGGGAAGAATGTCTACATCGATCATAGACCACGTGTCAAGAGGCACCTCATAGCTCATAGTTTTGGAACCACTGGCAGTGATAACATGAATTGTGATCGAAACCACAGTGTAATTGAATTCGAATTGATTGCTGTTGTCAACGTTGTCTACATGTGGATATACTAACGCACTGAAAGAGTACCCGCTTATAGTTGGACATTGATCATTCGCAGAGGCAAACACTAATGAACCTGTTCCAGGGGAAAATGATTCGACAGGATTTATCAAGTTAGTATATTTTGTGATTGAATCTTGGTTTGAAGTCAACAATAGACCATAAGTCGTCTCATTGAAGAAAGAAGACAGATCGGTAAGATGGTGCCATCCACTACCCTGATTCTCTATCAAATCATTTTGAACATCAGGAAGATTTGTAAACGTTATTTTTCCGTCAACAACAGAGTCCTGAAACGTTATTTCGTACGAAAGAAGTCTTCTTGATGCAGTATTTCTCAAGTTCTTAACTGTTATATTGTCACCATTATGATGAAATGAAATATTTTCTGTATCAACACTATTAGTTGGTGGACTCTGGTGACCTATTCCACCAAAAATGAATAACTTGTTACCATTCACCACTCCCGTACCCCCCCTCCTGGGACATGGAGAATCTGCGGATTCACCACCACCAAACAAATATGACCATTGGTTGTCATGGTACAACCAGAGTTCACCACTAATCAAAACATAATTAGACTCCGAAATCGAGAATGATATGGCATCCGTCACACTACCTATTTGTTGATATCCGTTGTGCACACTTCGATTGCGGATATTTTTCGAGTTTGCTGTGTAAGTATATGGGCGATTCCCTACGTCGTGTGTGCCTGAAGTGAATACATAAAACGGTGTAGAATATACATTCAAATTTTGAATTGTAACTCTTCCCCTATTAGTCTCATTAGTTAATCCATAATAAAGTATAGTATTGTCTGGTGGTGCTGTAAGCTTTACAGATGCTGTTCCGGCTCCAACATATTTACTATATTTTGTTGATGACGTTTCTGACAGGTAGAAATTCAATAATGTGAGGTATGTGCTAACATCTCGAGTTTCCAGCGGATGTGATTTTATGTTGAATCTGTAAGATTCATTCGTCTTCAAAGTTATTGATGAAAACGGAGCATCATCAACAAAAAGAATTACGTTGTCATCAATTATTCGAATGTAAACTGTGAACGTATGAAAACAGTCGTTTGCCCATCGAATGGTCGTTCTAGGGTCGACTACATTTGACGTTCCGTCTGTTCCTGTCATTCCGAAATAGTTACTTGATGCGAAATCCGATGACGAAATCGGTACTATACTAGAGTCAATCAATTGGAGCACCGTCACTCTGAGCACTGACTCATTCACGTAAGAAATGATCACTTTATCGGATTGACCGACCGAATCGATTCCTTGTATTTGTTGGGTTGATGTTTCGATTATCGTTTCTGATCCTGTAATTATAGAATAATCGCTGTTTACGTTTATTAACCTGCATTTTACTTGAAAAGTACCATTTGTCTCAGTGATATACGCGACCAAACAAAGTGAAGAGTTTACTTTGAAATGAGAATACTCTTGTATGTTCAGCCCGAACAGGGTTCCGTTTGTTCTTCGTGTGTCGACATCATCTTTGTCGATACCAGAGGAGCCTATCAAAACCTTTAGTTCGCTCCCCTGACTGTTGTATAATAAAGCGAATCTTCGAGAGTCTATCGTAGACACTACCTTTTGAAATACAGACCTTTGGTCAGAATCCGATAACCTTTCTATTCCGAATTCGCTTCCGAATGATATTTGAGACGGGGTCACCGAACCATCATTCTTCAAAATTATAACTCTACATGACGCTCCATTGTTATTATCTGGTTCACTATACGCTACAATTATGACTGTTTCATTGTTATTGTAAAAAAGAACACTACTTGAAATATGTGCTGTTCTTGACGCATTGAATATCATGTTCGAAGTCTTTGTCGTTGTTGTGGTAGTAGTAGGGAGCAAGCCTTGTAAAACCCCGAATTGCGTACCAGACGCATTGTCTACCCTCAGAACATACAATAGGTCAGATGTGTTCGAATCATTGTCTGCACGTTGAATATGAATATTATCTTGTGTAGATGATGGTGTTGAAGATGAAAATAGGACCGGGTCAATGAGCATTTCAATCGAATTATTGTTTTCGTCCAGAAAGTACTCCGATTTGGGTATTTCTGCAGAGACAAGTTCGACCTTTTTGACACCATACAATACGTCTTTCAATTCAACCTTATAGTTGTTTGTATTCAGGTGAAACCTTCGATCTCTATCCCTACTATCGATGTTTATATACCTTTCAACAAATTGTTCATCAGGTACGCTTGAATTCAGCATACCATAATTATATGACGTCATTTATCTATAGTTAAAGAAATACTTTTAATATGTTCAACGCATTGTCATACAACATTTTTATTATATATTAATTACAAACCATGCTAATCATGCTATTCGTAATGGTGATAACTCTGACCGCGGTGTACCTGTTCTTTAGCAATAGTAGTGAAAATACAGCTACTTCTTCAGACCGCAATAATATATCTTCAGATTCAACATCAATCGAATCTACAGAGAATGAAAGTAATGACTCACCACAGAATGAAAGTAATGACTCACCACCCTCATCGTCACCGCCGCCCCCGTCGCCGCCACCCCCGCCACCCCCGCCTCCCCCGCCTCCCCCGCCACCCCCGCCACCCCCGCCACCCCCGCCGCCACCACCTCCATCCCCGTGTAAATGTTCCTACAACAGAACGTACAATAATAGGTATCGTTGTATGTGGAAGCATATAAAACATATTGCACAAGGACCAAGTGGTCCATATTATGATCCTAAAGTACCGGACAATGTTAAGAAGTTGTGTGATAAAGACAGTAACTGCAAATTTATATACGCAAATGGACAGAATCTGTACATGTGTGGGCCTCGTGATAGTAAAAGTGGTTATGATTCTCCAAATCTCCCTAGATGGGACAAGGTTTGTACTGGAACCTGCTAAGTCAATCTTCCCCTGAGGTCGTTTTCGTTCTTATAGAACCATTGTGATCCAGTGTTTGAGAGCGACAGGGCGCGCGTTCCTACAGACATGAATACAAGCGAACTCAAGTACGTGACTTTCGGAGGCACAAAGTACACGGTACCCTGGAATTATCGAGTGGCGTCATTGCCCCGAAGCACTCGATTCACTGGCATCGCGAGAGCGTTCAATGGCACTTCGGCGCCGACAACGGGAATCAAGGAGTTGGCCTCTTTCAATGTTTCGGGGCGAGTTGCTGATGCACTTCGTGATAGTTTCTTCTTACCTGACGTTCCTGTTTCGATGTCTTTCCAGCTAATCGCCAAGGATGACAACAACAACAAGGAGACTCCCTTTGATGAGCTAAAACAGACCACTCGGCGTCTCCAGGGCTACATGGTCGATTTTGCTACTACTGAGCAAATTCACAAGGATATGCGTAAGCAACTGGAGAAGGATCTTGCGAAGCTGCATGCATCAGTTCACCACGCTTCTGACGAAGAAGACTACACATCTGGATACTCCAGAAAGCGCCGGAAAACTGTGCAGGCACAGAAAATCGACCTACGACTTATACAGCCGGTTCCGCCTCGCAACTACAAGATGCCACCCCTCCCCAAGGAACACGAGGACATTGTGATGATTGACCTGCTCGTTACAATCCTCAACAACGTTGACACGACCAATTACTTTCCTGCACCCAAGACACCGGTGTATACAGACAGACTGAACAACGATGCTGCCGAAACAGAAATCATCAATGGCAAAGCAACATTCGTCAAGAAAGAGGATCTGGACCCGACCACTGTCATGTCGGCTAAGATGATGGCGAATCCCACATTGGCTGAAGAGTACCTGGATATGAAGGAACGGGCACATACGTTCGCAAACAACAAGGTTGTATTCTCCCGCATCATACGTCAGATGTTCGACCTTGGCATCACATTCGCATTTCACTCTGAATCGGCGAAGACTGATTTTTGTTTTCGGCATTTCGACATGACGGCAGCCATGAAGGGAGCCCTGGGCTTCTGGTACTCTGAATCGATAACTTCAGCACCTGAAGAAGCACCTGAGCCAATGGAGGATGATGATGTGGCAGGCGAACAACCACATAGACCGCAGATGTCGGATTACCAGTCGGATGGGCCTTTCTTCAATTGGAAAGTCAGGCGTTTCCTCGAGGATCAATCAGAAGGCGTTTACCTGGTTGGAACGGTCGTTGGATATCTACCGGCTAATGCTGAGGACCCTGCTCAGTGGAGAGTCATACTGGATGTCCCCGGAGAGGAACCAGATGAAGAAGACCTTTATGAAGATGAGCTTCTCATCGCGGCATACGCGGAGTTCGATGACCTCTCTGAAGAACCAAGTATTGCAGATGCCAGGCAGTGGTATGAGCAGCAACTGAAAGAGGAGGCTTCGGCTTCGGCTGAGAGCTATGGAGACGAGCAGCAGACGCACGTTCCTCAATACGTTCCTCCGACTGATGGCCATTCTACAGCTAATCGGGATGCAGCCTGTCAGTGGTTCAAGAAAGCGAAGGAAGCACCTAACGAGGAGGATGCCATACGCTTCTGTCGGAGAAGTCTCGATTTGTGCGAAACAGAGGAAGCACGGACTCTCTGGACATACCTCGAGACCTACGGCCCAGGGTCGGAGAACTACGCCAACGCTCAGAGGGTCCTCGACATAACCGTAACCGGCGACATGAGTCGCGAGCGTGCAGGAGAAATACTGGCACTTCAGTCTCATCAAATAGGCAACAAGGCTGCGATCAAGAAAGCTTACAAAACACTTTTGTTGCAGCTGCACCCCGACAAGAACCTTGCATCTAATGCAGAGGAAGCGTTCAAGCGGATGCAGAGTGCATTCGAGGTTCTTCGATTTTGGATGTGACGAACTTGTGAACAAAGAAGAGCTCTCCCACGGTATTCCGCGCCCGTGGATTTGGGTATTGGGATTGGGAAGAGAGGTGGTATGTGTGGGAGGAGAGGACGACAAC
>Ga0310343_10002181_pt1 | contig 10257 bp, 8 predicted proteins | sample HC15DNA2025_MG_FD_203519 | JGI IMG/M metagenome (GOLD analysis project Ga0310343, IMG submission 203519) | Marine microbial communities from station ALOHA, North Pacific Subtropical Gyre - HC15-DNA-20-25_MG | ecosystem: Environmental > Aquatic > Marine > Oceanic | place: Pacific Ocean: North...
CTATTTTTTTTACAAGTTTGAGTATATAGTGCTAAATCGTTAAACCAATTATTATCTACTTCAAAACCAGTATAATTTTGAAAATCTATGATGTCCTCATTTAAATTTAATATCCCCTTTTGGTGTAATCTAATATATTCATTTTTATTGCCAATAACCTTTCTACCAAAAGGGTATTTTGGTAACCTTTTCTCAAATACTGGAACAAAATATAATTTATTAATTAATTTTTTTAAAATATATTTAGCTTTTGTCTTCAAAGACATTTCAATAAAAGATCATTACTACTATTTTATCATCTTATTTTTATAGTTTTTTTGATTTTATAAGATTAGATAATAATCAAATAATATAGTTTATTAGTTAAAAATAAACAAATTATAAATAATTTTAAATTTAAAATTATTTATATAAAACTTCGTGATATTATAGTTTTTCTTTAGGTTATAAGAAATTAAATAATACATAAATTATTTAACTAAAACAATGCAGGACACGATTCTTATTATAGTACCTACTTTAAATTCATATTTAGTTTTACCCCAACTAGTAAATTCATTAAATAATCAAACATCAAAGTTATGGAGAGTTATATTTGTTGATGGCAAATCATCGACAAATCATAAAAAATATCTAGAAAATTTAACAAATCAAAATCCCAACTTTATTACCATTGATCAGGTTGAAGATAATCCAGGTATTTATGGTGCTATGAATATAGGATTACAATATAGAAAAAAAAACGAGTGGCTTTTGTTTTGGGGATCGGATGATTTAGCCTTTAACGAATTTACGATAGAAAATCTTATTAAAGTTATTAATAATCCAGAATTTAATCACCTAGACTTAATCTTCAATGATGCAATTTTCATTGATAAACTCGGTGCAAAAAAAAGAGTATCGAACTTTAAGATCATTAAAGAAAAATTGAAACTTTCATTTTTTTTAGGATTTTCCCCTCCACATCAAGGTTGTTTATTCTCCCCTAATATTTTAAAAAAAAGAAGTAAATATTCAAGTAATTATTATTTAGCAGCTGATCTAGATTATTTTTTATCAATGGCAATAGATAATAATATTCGCTCAAAATATCTTAATAACAAAATAGTTATGATGGGGAAAGGCGGGGCTAGCGGGAGAATGATTTATAAAAGACTTTTAGAAGTTTTATTAATTTATAAAAAATTCTTTGGAATGCTATTTTTTGTTCCATTTTTATCTAGATATATTATAAGGATATTTCAATATATAATCATGCAATGACAGATATACACTTATTTGGTGTTACCACTACAACAGGTAAATACCTAGAAAAAATTTTCAAAGGAAAATCAAATAAATTTAGATTATATGGCTATTCGAGAAAAGATGAAGAATATAATTCAATAAACTTTAAAGAAAAAGATTTATTATTGCATGCAAATCAAAATATCTTAATTAGTTGTGCCCCAATATGGAAGTTTAAAGAGTACATTCAAAACATTGATAAACACAACAAAGAAGTTTTCAAGAAAATTAATACTATAATCGTTTGTTCTTCTTCTTCTGTGGTTACTAAAAAATTTGCTTTTAATAAATTTGACAAAGAACTAGTAAAAAAATTAATATCTTCAGAAGATCAATTAATAGATATTTGCAAGAAACAAAAAGTCAAATGTTTTATACTTAGACCGACAATGATCTATGGTTGTATAGATAATTATAAAGATAGAAACATAAGTTTAATAGTTAGGATAATGAGAAAAATGCCTTTTATTTTTATCCCTAATAAAACAGGATTAAGACAACCAATTCATGCAAATCAGCTAGCAAAAGCAATTTTCTTTTTAACTTCTATTTATTCATTAAATGAAAATAATAATATTAAAATATTTAATATAGGAGGAGATGAAGAGATAACTTACAAACAAATGATTATTAAACTAAAAGAAGCTTTTCCAAAAAAAGATCCAATTAATAGCTGTTTTGTATTTGAAATACCAAATATTATTTTTATTTTTTTAATTTTTCCAATACGTTTTTTTTCACCTAAGAAGTTTGAAAAATTTATAAGAATGAGCTCTAATTTATCTGGATTTCTTAAAACATCTATTTTGATAAATCAAAATCCTGAGAAATTCCCCATAATGCCAATTTGCAAATGAATAAAACAATCTTTTTGGAAGTTGTAATATCTTTCATAATTAATTGGTTTCTCATTTATGCAAATTTACCTCTCTTTAGAAAGTTTTTCCCAGATAAGCCTAATCAGAGAAGTTCGCATAATATTACTAAACCGTCTGGAGGAGGTATTATATTTGTTCTTACTTCTTCAATAACTTTTGTTATCAATAGTAATTACTATTTTTTAGCAAATTCACTATTAGGTATTTTTGGTTTGGTAGATGATAAATTGAATCTATCTGCTTCAAAAAGATTTTTTATTCAATTTTTATTTGTAAATTTTCTCATTCTACAATCTGAAAATTTCAACAATTTTTTTCAAAACAATTTTTTAATAATCAATTTTATTTTTTGGTTTATATCTAATTTAATTTTAATTGGCATTATAAATTTCGTAAATTTCATGGATGGGATTGATGGATTAGTTGCAGGGTCAATGATTTTTGTCATACTCACATCTACGATGGTATTAAATCAGAATTTCTATGGATTAATTTCAGCTCTATTAGCCTTTTTATTTTGGAATTGGTCTCCATCCAAAATATTTATGGGAGATGTGGGCAGTACTTTTTTAGGAGGGTTTATCGTTTGTTCAATTACAAGTTCTAGCTCTTTTGAAGGTTCATTATTGATATTTATTTCGTGCATACCTCTACTTCTTGATTCATTAGTTTCTCTTTTAAGAAGATTTATAAAAAAACAAAATATCTTTCGAGCTCATAAATTACACCTCTATCAAAGATTAGTACAAAATGGATTTTCGCACTCAATAGTATCAACTTTTTATATTGGATCTTCTGCAATAATTTCAATTGCCTGTTTCTCAAGAAATATTGCCTTAATCTCTTTAGCAATAATTTCTTTAATTATATTTGGTTATCATTTAGAGAAGAATTATGCTAAACCTTTTTTGTAGCTAATAATTTTTTAGCAATAACTTAAAATATCAATTACTTTAATTATTAAAATGTTTGTTATACATGACTATTAATTTATATTGTTCAACTCTTAATAAATAATCATCTTAAACTTCCTGAAATTTTCTTATAATGAAATAAATGATTTAATAATGAAGTTTACTATTGTTAGTCACGCTTGCATATATATTGAGCACGAAAATATAAGATTGCTTGTAGATCCTTGGATTATAGGATCATGTTATTGGAGAAGTTGGTGGAATTATCCAGAAGTATCGAGAGAAATAGTTGAAAATATAAATCCAACCCACATTTACTTAACACATTTGCATTGGGATCATTTTCATGGGCCAAGTCTAAGAAAGTTTGAGTTTGAGAATCCCACTATTTTATTACCAAAGCATTTCAATAAAAGAATGAGGAAAGATATCACTAAAGATTTCAAATTCACAAAAATAAAGGAATTAGTTCATGGAAGAAAATATAGATTAAGTGATGATTTTCAACTAGCTAGTTATCAATTTAACCCTTTCATAATTGATTCCACTCTAGTAGTTGAAGCTGATGATACAACTTTACTCAATTGCAACGATAGTAAAACTTTCGGATTTAGTCTTAATCAAATAAAAAATAACCATCCTAATATAGATTTTGTTTTCAGAAGCCATTCCTCAGCCACCCCAATTCCTCAATGCATAAGAGGTATAAATGTGGAAGAAACTGATAGATCACCTTCAGATTATGCCGATGATTTTATTGCTTTTGCAAAAGCAACCAAAACAAAATATGCTATACCTTTTGCAAGTTCACATGTTTATCTTCATGAATCTACTAAAAAATTTAATAAATACTATAGTGACCCTTCCTTTATTAAGAGAAAATTTGATCTGAAAATAAAATCCGAACAAAAATGTTTGGTTATGGTTTCTGGTAGTTCATGGTCGAAAAAAAATGGATTCAAATTAAAAACACATGATTTTTCTAATTTAGAATCTGATATCTCGAATTATACTTTAAAAAATTCGAATAAAATAGAAAAGCAAATTAGGCTTGAAAATATTCAAAGCTTAAATAAAAGAGCATTTGAAAATTACTTTCTTAAATTTTTAACTGCAACTTCCTTCCCAACAAAATTAATTAAATTTAGATTCGCCTTTCTTATTAATGAGAAAAAAAATTCAAATAAACTTTTATGTATAGTTGATGGGAAAGAGAAAAGTACAGAAATTGTAAAAATTTCCTCTGAAAAAGATTTTTATAAATATAAATTAGAATTCATTATAAAAACACCTATTTATGTTTTTAATGACTGCAATTTAAAGTCCATGCATAATAGTTTCACACCGTCAAAATTATTAGAGATAATAATCACATCAAAGAATGGGAAGAAAAAGCTATTAAATTATCTTAATCTAGTAGACCTATATGAAAATGATTGTCTCCCCTTTTTAAGTTTGCTAACTTTCAGAAATATTATTATTATCCTCAGAAGATTTAGAGAAATGTTCGATACGTTTTTATATATTTTAAAAATTAAAATCCAAAATAAAAAAATTCATCAACTATACAGTGATATTTAAAAATATAAATTTAGAAATTAGCATTTTTTCTACCTCCAAGAACTTTGTAACCATATATTCTAAATTATTTTTAGGCTGCCTATTATAAGACCCAAGTAATATTCCAAATTTCATAATTTTATCTCTAACTCCAAACTATCCAAAACAATCCCATTAAAATTTCTTGGCTACAGGCTTTCTCAGAATATTACCGGTAAAAATTGTCCTTGTTTGTATCACTTCTTTCTCAAGGAAGATTTGTAATTCTTTTCTTTTATCGAATAATTAACCCTGCAATATAAAAGGGAAAGATAGCCTGCGAGTTTCATTATTATTATAAGAACTTGGGATATGAAAATTAGGAGAAAAACTTAAGTTAGCTTTTAAATAATTGTAATTATCGATTCTTTTTTGAAGATTTTCTCTTAATTTCTTGTACTGTATTAAGGCGAAAGCGGCAGGAATTCCAAAGAGTAAACGTTATATATAAAATCATCAAAAACATTTTTATCATCATAATTTATTCAATCAATTTTTGAATTAAACCTCCTTTTATAATCTTCTGAATCTGATTTTATAGAAGATCTTCGGCCCCAACCTCTTAAAGATAGAGCTAATTCATAATTTGATTCATCAATAAAACATGCCATTCCGCCAAATCCAGCACTTTTCATGAAGTGAGTGAAATAAAGACTTGTTGTGGAGACATTAGACCAATTTTCTAAAGATGTTTGATATGAATAAACAATTGTATCTGCTGAATCCTCGATTATTTTTAAATTATTTTCTTTAGCGAATGAATTGATTTTTTTTTCAATCAGATATGTTTACAGCCAAGTTAGGGATACAAATAGCAGATGCATTATCTTAATCTTTATTTTTGATAGAATCTGCATTTAATTAAAGTACTTCTCATATAATTCAAGACTATCGGCAATATCAACAAATCCACTCTTTATTCCGGGCCATTCAGAAATTTCTTTATTATTGACTACATTAACTTTTAATCTTTTAAGGTCATACTTAACACTTATAAAATTATAACTTTCTGGATTTTGTTTATTTAATGCTCTAAGAACCGCTACTCGATGATGGCCAGCAGTAATAACAAACCTATAATCATTATTTAAGATGGCTATGTAACCCTCAATAGTATCTTCTAAAGTTGGTAGATATCCATATAATCCAATATTGTCAATGATATTTCTTAATCTAATCAATCTATGCTTTACTGCGCTTTTATGTTTTGGACCAAATACCCCAGAATGAAAAATTGAAAGTGGTGAATCATGGAGCCAAGGCATAAAAATAGTATTGGAACTTAAATTGAAAAGTTTGTTTTTATTAGACAAGTTATAAAGTTCGCCATAAGTTGTTGGTTGAAATTCCAAAAAAAATTTATATAGATAGGAATCTTCAATTTTTAAACTTCTATTCTGGATTAATTGAATTACCGTATTGGTAAATGGTGAATTCTTATCAAAATAGTAAGAACCTTCATATCCTGTAAACTTATTAATATCTACTAAAAACAAAGAGTTTCCCATATCTTTATCAATAGAATATATATTTGTACTTTCTATTAATTCTTTTTGATTTACATTAGATCTTTTTGGAAGATAGCTTTTATAAAGATTCAAATTATGTTTAAATATCTCTAAGTATGAACTCCTATCAAATACTGAATCAACTTTTTTATTTTTAGTTAAATTTTGAATCTTTATAATTAATTTGACGATTAATCTTCTAAATAAATTTATGATTATAAAATTAAAGTTCTTTTTGGATTTCATTAGACGACTATAAACTTTATTTATCCTTTAATATGGAAAATTAAATAAATTAGTTGGGCAACGCCAAAACTTTTTAATAACTAAATTTTATCCATAAGTGAAAGCTTTTAAATATAAAAAATATTCTCATAAAATAATCAAAAATAATATTACTATTAAGATTGGTGATTTTTACAAAAAAAATAAAAATATTTAATAGTATTTAAAAAATTGGTAACTTTATTTCTCTTTGGTCTAATCTTATAGTGTAAGATTTAAGCTAATTTCGAGATAATATTGTGAATTATTTGCCAAATATTTTCAAATGCAAAGTATCAGTAATAGGCTTAGGATATGTTGGCTTGCCAATTTGTATAGAATTATCTAAAAATAATAAATGTCTAAGAACTAAAAAAACTCTTTCACGAAAAATCATAGGTTATGATCTTGATAAATCCAGGATTAAAGAATTAAATGAAGGGCATGATAGAACACATGAGATATCAAAGGATGAACTAATTAATAGAAAAAATTTAGAATTTACAAGTAATGCTAAAAGCCTTAAGGCAAGTGAAGTTTTTATTGTTACAGTACCAACACCTATTGATAAAACAAAAAGACCTGATCTTAATTATTTAGGAAATGCTTGTAAAGTTATTGGTAAAGTCCTCAAGGAAAGAAATTGTAATCATTCTTTTAATCCAATAATAATTTTTGAAAGTACCGTTTATCCTGGAGCAACTGAAGAATTCTGTGTCCCAATAATTGAGGAAGAATCGGAATTAAGATTTAACCAAAAAGAAATTGGAAAGGGATTTTTTTGCGGATATAGTCCAGAAAGAATTAATCCAGGAGATAAAAAGTATAAAATTACAAATATAATGAAAGTAACAAGTGGAAGTAACCCAGATGTATCAATTTGGGTTGATGCTTTTTATGGATCAATAATTAATGCAGGAACATTTGCTGCTAAGAGTATAAAGGTTGCTGAAGCAGCTAAAGTAATTGAAAATACCCAGAGAGATATAAATATTGCTTTGATTAATGAATTTTCTATTATTTTTAAAACATTAGGCATTAATACTTCTGATGTATTAGAAGCAGCAGGGACAAAATGGAATTTTCTTCCTTTTAAACCTGGCCTTGTAGGAGGTCATTGTATTGGCGTTGATCCTTATTATTTAACTTATAGAGCAGAAATGGAGGGCTATCAATCCCAAATAGTTCTTGCAGGAAGAAGACTCAATGATGGGATGTCATTATGGGTAGCTGATCAGTTTATCCTCGAGTTAATAAAGAGAAAACTTTATACTCAAAAAACAAAAGTTCTTATTTTAGGTTTCAGTTTTAAAGAGAATTGCCCTGATACAAGAAATACTAAGGTTATTGACTTAATAAATCATTTGAAAAGATTTGATCTAGATTTGACAATTGTTGATCCAAATATTAACCAAAAGGAAGTTTTAAAAATTTTTAAAATGCAAGTTTTTCATGAAATACCTAATAATCAAAAATTTGATGGGGTAATTTTAGCTGTAGCACACGATCATTTTAAATATTTCTCAGTGAAGGATTGGGAGAACTTTTTATATGAAGGTGGTATATTTTTTGATCTTAAAAATATTATTCCCGAAGATTTAAAACCAATTAAAATTTAATTTTTTATTTTAAATTTATTAAAAAAAATTTTTATTAGTATTTTTTTTAGAAGTAGAAAAGGAGAAATAATAAATATAATAATCCATAATATAATTGTAATATATTTATGAAAAATATTTTTATGATCAATTTTACTTAAGTAGTTCTTAAATATTTTTGCAAAAAAATAATTTTTTATAACAGGTAATATTAAAACATTTGAAAGTACACTTTTCATCATTTTATGTTTTTTCTTATTAGTATTAACTTCTTTTGAGTTTGTTAAATGCGTGATTTTCGCTTTATGAATATATTTATATTTAAATTGATAGTCTTTGCATCTATTAAAAAATTCTTGTCCAATTATTCCGTAGATTCTTAAATAGTCAAAAAATAATCCAATTTTTAAAACATCATTTTTATAAAAACTTATATTGTTTTCAATTAGAGAAATTTTAGGAAAATTCCTATTTATTTTTTTTATATGAAACGCTTTTTGATAAGGTAGTTTTCTTAATTCTTCCATTTTCTGCTTAAGAATTATTTCTTCATCCCCCAAACCTTTTCTTTGTCCTCCAATTATTGTCAACTTTTCTCTATTTAAATAGTGATTCTTTATGAGATCTTTTGAGACTCTACAATCATCGTCAATTAATATACAATAATCACTTTTTACAGCCCTTAATCCTGAATTTCTGGCAGCAGCTAATCCATATTTATTTTTTAAACCAGTATCTAAATATTGCATAGGGAAAAATCTAGAAAAAACTTTTATTCTTTTATCAAAAGCTGTTTTACATCCATCTGATACAACGATTACTTCGAATTCTTTAAAACTCTGAGACTTTAAATCTTTTAAAATATCAATTACATTAAAAACTCTCTGATAAGTAATTATAATTATCGATACGGAAAGTTGATCCGGGTAAATTTTATTTGATTTCATAATAATTTTTATACCAATCAACAAATTTATTTATTCCTTCCTTAACAGTAGTTTTAGGTTTGAAGTTTATCCATTCCTCCAATAATTTTGTATCAGCAGAGGTTGCTTTTACATCTCCATCTTGCATTGGTAAATAGTTCTTCTTAGCTTTTATTTTCAGAGATTTTTCCAATTCATTAATATATTCCATTAAAGGAACAGGTTGAGAATTGCCAATATTAAAAATATTATATGGAGCCCAGCTATTATGACAATTTTGTTTTTCAAAATCATATTCTGGATTTTTTTGTGGAGGTTTTTTTAAAAGCAAATATATACTTTCTACTATGTCATCTATGAAGGTAAAGTCCCTAATCATATTTCCATTATTAAAAACCTTAATAGGTTCTCCTTTCAAAATCGCTTTAGTAAATAAAAATAATGCCATATCAGGTCTTCCCCAGGGTCCATATACAGTAAAGAATCTCAATCCAGTTGTTGGAATATTATACAAATGACTGTAGGAATGAGCCATAAGCTCATTTGACTTCTTTGTTGCAGCATATAAACTAATTGGATGATCCACATTATGTTTTTCTGAAAAAGGAAGTAATAAGTTACCGCCGTAAACAGAACTACTGCTAGCATAAATTAGATGCTTTACTTTTAAATCTCTACAGCACTCCAGAATATTCCCAAAACCCAGAAGATTTGAGTTGATATATGCTTTAGGATTAGTAATTGAATACCTTACTCCAGCTTGAGCCGCCAAATGTATTACATTCAAAGGTTTATATTCAGAAAAAATTCCTGATAATTTCTCAAAATCTTCAATATCGCAATGCTCTAAGACAAATTTTCCGTTAGTTTTGAAAGTTATTTGTTCTAATTGATCATTTCTAGCGTATTTCAAAGATTTATCATAATAAGAATTAAAATTGTCTATTCCTATAACTTCATAACCTTTTCCCAATAAATATTTTGTTAAATTAAATCCAATAAAGCCTGCAGAACCTGTGATAATAGTTCTCATAATAATTTATAACTAAGGTTCACTATACAATGGAAGATTATACCTTCTTTTAAAATAAATTTTTTAAATATAGTTTTTAAAAATATAATTTGCAAGTTTTTTTGTCAAAAATTACACCAACTGAAAAATCAAAAATTTAATTTAAGAGATTAATCTATTCTTAATTTCAAATATAAAAATTATTACTTTTCAATGATTCTTTTGATTAAAATATCTAATTTAATATTTTATTAAGCTGTAATAAATTTAT
>Ga0310343_10002182_pt1 | contig 10256 bp, 8 predicted proteins | sample HC15DNA2025_MG_FD_203519 | JGI IMG/M metagenome (GOLD analysis project Ga0310343, IMG submission 203519) | Marine microbial communities from station ALOHA, North Pacific Subtropical Gyre - HC15-DNA-20-25_MG | ecosystem: Environmental > Aquatic > Marine > Oceanic | place: Pacific Ocean: North...
CCAAGCCGGTGCCGGTCGAAGAACCGACTACTCGATCCGCATCCCCGAGATGGCCCGGCTGATCACCAACTGCTGGATCTGCTCGGTGCCCTCGAAGATGTCGTGGATCTTGGCGTCGCGGTGCCAGCGCTCAACTGGGTACTCACGGGTGTAGCCATAGCCGCCGAGGATCTGGATCGCCCGCTCCGTGGTCCAGGTCGCCACCCGGCCGGCTTTCATCTTGGCCATCGAACCTTCGGCGTTCTTGAACGCACGCTGCTTTCCGAGCCACGCCGCCTTCCAGATGAGGGCGCGGGTGGCCTCCACTTCGGTGGCCATGTCAGCGAGCATGAAGGCAATGCCTTGGTTCTTGATGATCGGGCGACCGAACGCGTGCCGTTCCTTTGCGTATTCGGTTGCGTACTCCGTGGCGGCACGGGCGATACCGAGCGCCTGCGCGCCGACGGCCGGTCGGGTCGCCTCGAAGGTCTGCATCGCGGCTTGCGCATTACCTGACTCACCCCGACGCACGCGGGCGAGACGCTCGTCGAGCTTCTCCTTGCCGCCGAGGAGGCAGTGGCCGGGTACGCGCACATCGTCGAGGACGACCTCGGCGGTGTGGCTGGCCTTGATGCCGTGCTTCTTGTACTTCTGCCCCTGGGTGAGACCAGCGGTGCCGGGCGGGACGATGAAGCTGGCGTGACCCTTCGACCCGAGCTCGGGATCGACCACGGCGACGACGACGTGGATATCGGCCATGCCACCGTTGGTGATCCAGGCCTTCGTGCCGTTGAGGACCCATTCGTCCTTGGCCTCGTCGTACTTGGCGGAGAGCCGGTAGCCGTTGACGTCGGACCCGGCGTCTGGCTCAGAGGCGGCGAACGCACCCGTGTTGATCTTGGAGCCGTCGCCGTAGCACTGCGGCACCCACTCCATGACCTGCTCTGGGGTGCCGGAAGCGGCGATGCCGGCGGCGGCGAGACCGGAGCCCATGATCGCCATGCCGATACCGGCGTCACCCCAGAAGATCTCCTCGATCGCCATGACCATGGAGATGCCGGTGGGGTCGTTCATCATCATCTCGGCCATGAACTCCCAGCTGTAGAGACCGATCTCGGCAGCCTGCTCGACGATCGGCCACGGGAACTCTTCTCGTTCGTCCCACTCTTCGGCATTGGGACGCATGACATCGACCGCGAACTCGTGCAGCCACTTCTGCAGCGTGAGTTGGTCTTCGTTCAGCGCAAGGGAGAAATCGGACATCGGAGGCTCCTCTGTGCAGTTCGGCCGGGGGTTACTGATCGGTAACCTCTGCACCGTACCCGTCGGTCGCGACGAGGCCAACCCGACGGGTCGGGACCTCTCGATCTTTGGTGCTGTTCTGACTCGCTGCTGGCGCTGCCCCCACGGCCATATCAGATCGCTCCTGGGCTACAGAACCCAACCAAGCAGCAGCCGGAGCGCTCCGGCGGTAACCGCAGCCGCAAAGAGACCATCGAGGAGCCGAGCGTCGACTCGACGCATCCACTGCGACCCGATGCGAGTTCCGACGACCACGCCGATGATGCCGACGATCATCATCCCGGTGTGCTCTGACCAGGCGAGGCCGGCAAGACCAAAGACGATGATCTTCGCCGAATGATTGAACACCTGGGCAAAGGCGAAGGTAGCGACGAAGGCGGGATGGTCACGGGTCGCGGCCTTGAACGCCGGTGACAACAGTGGGCCCGTCGCCCCGATCGTCGGCTGCAGAAGGCCGTTCAGGGCACCGACGAGGGCGAAGCGATGACCGCGCTCAGGCGACGGCGCCAGCCAGTTGGTCGCCGCCGGCCACCACACCGCCACGAGCGCGAACACGCCGATCACAGCCCTGCCCCCATCCTCCGGGACTCCGTCGGCGAGCAGGTACCCGGCGACCGACACGGGAAGTACGGGTGCAAGGTACGGACGCAACACCTCCCAGTCGGCCTCGCCGCGAAACGTCACGGCCCGGGTCGAATTGGCGAACAACTGGATCACGGCGTGGACAGGCACCGCGACCAGCGGGTCGACGAACTGAAGGATGACGATCAGCAAGATCAGCCCGCCACCCGCACCGACCACGGCAGTGATCGCCGACGTCACCACCGCCACGAGCAGCAGGATGAGGAGTTCGACCTCGGACACAACTTGTATCGTACTTGTCTTGCATCTGGTCAGCCGGGCCTCTCACCCGACTCCGTGCAGATCACGCCTTCGGGATGCCACCGCACCGATATCCTCGGCGATCATGAGCGACTCCCGGATCCCCGACAAGCCCGACCTCGCCGGCCTCGAGGACAAGTGGGACGCCGTATGGGACAACACGGGCATCTACCACTTCGACGCAACGAAGACGCGTGACGAGGTCTTCTCGATCGACACCCCGCCGCCCACGGTCTCAGGCTCACTCCACGTCGGCCACGTCTTCAGCTACACCCACACCGACACGATCGCCCGGTATCAACGCATGGCCGGCAGCGAGGTCTTCTACCCGATGGGATGGGACGACAACGGCCTACCCACCGAACGTCGTGTCCAGAACTACTTCGGTGTTCGCTGCGACCCATCGCTGCCCTACGACCCTGACTTCACCGCCCCCGACGATGCCGGCGACCCGAAAGCCGTCGGCAAGCGTCCGACGATCGCCGTCAGCCGACCCAACTTCATCGAACTGTGCGTCCAGCTCACGGTCGAGGACGAAAAGGCCTTCGAGGGGCTGTTCCGTCGCCTCGGGCTGTCGGTCGACTGGACCCGCACCTACGAGACGATCAACGACCACTGCCGGCGCATCAGCCAGCTGGCGTTCCTCGACAACCTGAACGCCGGTCAGGCGTACCAGATCGAGGCGCCGTCGCTGTGGGACGTCACCTTCCAGACCGCCGTCGCCCAGGCCGAGCTCGAGGACAAGGAGATGCCGGGCGCCTACCACAAGCTCCGCTTCGCCGGTGTCGACGACACCCCCGACATCTGGATCGACACCACCCGCCCCGAACTCGTCCCGGCGTGTGTCGCCCTCGTCGCCCATCCCGACGACGAGCGCTACCAGCCCTACTTCGGCGGCACCGTCTCGTCCCCGCTGTTCGGCGTTGAGGTTCCTGTCGTCGCGCACGAGCTGGCGCAGCCCGACAAGGGCACCGGCATCGCCATGATCTGCACCTTCGGCGACACCACCGACGTCACCTGGTGGCGCGAACTCGACCTACCGGTCCGCACGGTCATCCAGCGCGATGGCAAGTTCGCGGCCGAAACGCCCGACTGGATTCCGGAAGGCGCCGCCACCGAGGCCTACCAGCGCCTCGCCGGTCTTCGCTCGAAAAACGCCCAGGATGAGATCGCCACGATGCTCGCCGAAGCAGGCGAGATGGACGGCGATCCTCGCCCGATCACCCACCCCGTCAAGTTCTTCGAAAAGGGAGACAAGCCGCTCGAGATCGTCAGCTCTCGCCAGTGGTACATCCGAAACGGCGGCCGCGACGACGACCTGCGTCAGGCACTCATCGATCGTGGCGACGAGATGAACTGGGTCCCGAGCTATATGCAGACCCGCTACACCTCCTGGATCGAAGGCCTCAACGGTGACTGGCTGATCAGCCGTCAGCGCTTCTTCGGTGTCCCGATCCCGCTCTGGTACCCGCTCGACGCAGCGGGCGAGCCGGTCTGGGACCAGCCGATGATCCCGTCCGAGGATCAGCTCCCGATCGACCCGTCGACCGACGTTCCCGCCGGATACGACGAGGCGCAGCGCGGCCAGGCCGGCGGCTTCATGGGCGAACCCGACATCATGGACACCTGGGCGACGTCGTCGCTCACGCCGCAGATCGCGACCGGCTGGCGAACCGACGAGGACCTCTACGCCCGCACCTTCCCGATGGACGTCCGTCCACAGGCGCACGACATCATCCGGACCTGGCTGTTCTCGACCGTTGTCCGGGCGCACTTCGATGCTGACACCATCCCGTGGAAGAACTGCGCGCTCAGCGGCTGGATCCTCGATCCCGATCGCAAGAAGATGTCGAAGTCGAAGGGCAACGTCGTCGTCCCCACCGAACTACTCGAGCAATACGGCTCCGACGCCGTTCGCTACTGGGCGTCGTCGGGTCGCCCCGGCACCGACACGGCGTTCGACGAAGGCCAGATGAAGATCGGTCGACGCCTCTCGATCAAACTGCTCAACGCCAGCAAGTTCGTCCTCGGCTTCGGCGACACGAGTGTGGGCATCGACCCGAGCAAGGTCACCGATGCCCTTGACCAGTCGATGCTCGACCGCCTTGGCGATCTTGTCGACGAGGCGACCGCAGCGTTCGATGGCTTCGACTACGCCCGGTCACTCGAACGCACGGAGTCCTTTTTCTGGTGGTTCACCGACAACTACATGGAGCTGGTCAAGGCCCGCGCCTACGGCGAGTACGGCGACGAGCGCGCGGCGTCGGCTCATCACGCGCTGCGCATGGCGCTGTCGACACTGCATCGGCTCTTCGCCCCGTTCCTGCCCTTCGTCACCGAAGAGGTCTGGAGCTGGTGGCAGGACGGATCGATCCATCGCACCGCATGGCCCACCGCTGCCGAGCTGCACGAGCCAGCCGCTGGTACCGGTAGCGCTGCCTGTGATGTCGCCACCAACGCCCTCGTGATCGTCCGCCGGGAGAAGAGCGAGGCGAAGCGCAAGCTCCGCACTGCGGTCCTCGAAGCGACCTTCTCCGGGCCGGAGGGCGAGCTCGCCCTGCTCGATCAGGTGATCGACGACGTCAAGGCCGCCGGCGTGATCCACGCCGTCAACCCTCACGGCGAGGGCGCCACGCTCAGCGTCGCCGTCGAACTCGAGCCGGAAGAAACGGCCTGACCATGGCGGTCGGCGACCGCGAACGCTGGAACGACAAATGGGCCGAGGCGGGCCGGGGCACCTCTCACGGCTCGGCGCTCGTCGACCTCGTGCGCCCATGGCTGCCCCTATCGGGATCCCTCCTCGACATTGCCGGTGGCGGTTCGAGCGACTCGCTGCACTTCGCACGGCTCGGTCTCGACGTCACCGTCGCCGACGTGAGCGACGTCGGGCTGATCCAGGCCACGCAGCGTTGCCTCGCCGAAGACCTCAAGATCTCGACCATCGAGATCGATCTCGAGACCGAGTCGATCCCCGCCGGGCGCTGGGACGTCATCACCGTGGCGAACTATCTCCAGCGCGACCTGTTCGAGTCACTCGTCGACCATCTCGCTGAGGACGGCGTGATCGGCGTGGTGATCGCTACCGAGACCAACCTCGAACGCAACGAGAGACCGAGTCGTGGTTTTCTCCTCGACCGCGATGAACTGCCGGCCCTCATTCCGGGGGTCGAGACCCTGCACGTCTCCGAGTCCTGGCGCGACAACGGCCGCCATGAGGCCCACTTCGTCGGGCGGCGCCGCTGATCTAGATCGGGTCCTGGTCCCAGAGGTGGGTTTGGGGCGGGTCTCCGTAGAGCACTTCGGCAGGCGACTTCTTGTCGATGTTGCCGATCAGCCCGCGGTAGACGCCGAGCCCGCACATCTGGCGGAGTTCCGGGCTGAAGGTCGCCATGCGCTCGGGCGGGATGCCAAGTTGCTGGTTCTCCTGCTGACGGATGAACCCAGCGCAGTAGTTCATGGCGATGCCGGTTCGCCAGCCGTCGGTGGTGTTGGCCCCGCCTCCGTGCCAGAGGCTGCCGGTCCAGACGAGCACATCGCCGCGAGCCATCTCGGCCGGGATCGATTCGGCCTCGACCGCCTCGCGGTATTTGGGTGTCTTCCAGTGGTGGCTACCCGGGACGAGGCGGGTTGCGCCGTTTGCATCGGTGAAGTCGGTGAGCGCCCACATCGTGTTGCACACCGTCGGGAAGTGGGGCTTGGCGATGCGCATCATCTGATCGTCGGCGTGGATTGGTTGCGCTGCCTCGCCCGGCCCGATCGAGACCGACGCGAGTGACGAGATCAGGAACCCTTCGCCGAGCACCCCTTCGATGACCGGCGCAATCGCCGGGTGGACCGGGACCTCGGGCCACGGGCCCTCGTGGGCGAGCAGGTTGAACACCCGCTTGGTGCTCGCTCCCTCGAAGGTGTTCGCCGACGGCGTGATGCCGAGCCGATCCTCGAGGTCGTGCAACGCCGCTTCGAGTTCGTCGATCAGCCGGGGATCGATCGCCTGTTCGACAATCGTCCAGCCGACATCGTCGAGACGTTCGACGTGTTCTTGCGTACTCACGACCATGCCCCCGAGGGTAGCCAGCGAAGCGATCTCGGGTGAACAAGCCGACAGCTGCCGCGAACCACACGCAAGCTGTCAGACTGCACCGGTGATCGACCTCCGCTCTGACACCGTCACCCGCCCGACCATTGCGATGAAGCAGGCCATGGTCGACGCCCCGCTCGGCGACGACGTGTTCGGCGACGATCCCACCGTGCAGCGCCTCGAGGCGATGGTGGCCGAGCGACTGAACAAGGAGGCGGCGGTCTTCGTCACGAGCGGCACCCAGTCGAACCTGCTTGCGCTGATGAGCCACTGCGGCCGAGGCGACAGTTACATCGTCGGTGACCAGGCCCATTGCTACGGCTGGGAGGGCGGCGGCGCTGCCGTACTCGGCAGCATCCAGCCTCAGGTCGTACCGATGCTGGCCGATGGGCTCCCCGACCCCGCCGCCATTGCCAATGCGGTGAAGCCCGAGGATCCCCATCTCGCCCGCACCAACGTCGTGTGTCTCGAGAACACCAAGGACGGCATCGTCCAGTCGGTCGCCCGTATGGAGGAAGCCACCGCCGTGGCCCGAGCACACGGCCTCGCCACCCACCTCGACGGTGCCCGCATGTGGAACGCCGCCGTGGCGCTCGGCATTGACGGCGCCACGCTCACCGCCCCATTCGACACGGTGTCGCTGTGTCTCTCGAAGGGACTCGGAGCACCGATGGGTTCGGTACTCAGCGGCCCGGCCGCCCTGATCAGCGAAGCCCGCAAGTACCGGAAGATGCTCGGTGGTGGTCTCCGCCAGGTCGGCATGGTCGCCGCGGCCGGGATTCATGCGTTGGACCACCATGTCGAGCGCCTCGCCGACGACCATGCGAACGCCGCCGCACTCGCCGAAGCACTCGATGCAATCGACGGCATCGAGATCCGAGCGCAGAACACCAACATGGTGTTCTGCACGGCGGGACAGGTCGACCCGGCAGTGCTGACCGACGCCATGGAGGCCGCCGGCGTGCTGGCACTCTGGCATTCGACTCCCGACGGCACGACCGAGACTCGGCTGGTCACTCATCTCGACGTATCGAGCAGCGATCTCGAACTGGTGGCGAACGCCGTCGAGCAGGCCCTTGCCGACTGATCAGATCAGGCCAGCCACCCGATAGGCACCCTCGAGATCCTCGTGGTTGGTGTAGCACCCCTTGAAGTGTCGCTCACCCGAGAAGCCGGTTCGACCGTGGAAACATCGCCAGTTGTCGAACACGAGGACGCGGCCCGGTTGCCACGGGTGAACGAGCGCCCGTGACGAATCGTTGAACACCGCCCGAAAGCCGTTGTAGGCATCGATCACGTCGTCGACGAGGCCCTCGTCGGGGAGTACCGGTGAGCGGTCGTAGTTGTTGAACGACACCTGCACGAGCGTGCCGTGCTCGTCGACCCGCAGCGGCGGGCGCTCGGCGACGAGATGCACACCAGGCTCGACATAGTGCGCGGTGACGGCGTAGCGAGTGAGCAGGTCGGCCGCCTCCGGGTTCTGGGCTTGGAAGTCGCGAGCGGCGGCGAAGCCATCGACCAGCACCGAGGCTCCGCCCTCACCCGTTTTCAGTTGCTGGGCGAACACGATCGTGCCGGGGCCGTCGTGGCTGTAGGTGCCGTCGGTGTGCACGTCGAGGGCGAACGACTCGTAGGCGGAATCCTGATGCTCGAACGAGCCGGAATTCATGTTCCAGACCGTGCCGAAGATCGACGCACGCGGGTAGCCGATGCGTTCGGCGAGGCGAAGGGTGGACTCCTCGCCGAGTTCGGCGCCGTCGAAGGCGGCCCAACCGAAACGTCGGAGATGGTCGAGCGCCTCGGTCCATGCAGCGTCGTCGCTGAGCACACCGAAGTCGAACCAGGTCGCCTCGGCCGGCGAGTCCCACAGATCCACACCGGCCGGGAGGGTGAACCCGGCTCCGGTGCGAGGCCACAGCGACCGCCGACTCGACGCGACCGCCAGCAGTCGGTCGAGGTCGTGACCGGTGCGAACGCCATCGCTCCAGTCGACGGAGAGCCAGGCCCCGTCGACGTGCACCGCAGCCGGCGCAATCTGCGGGTCGATCCCGAACGTATCGGTGAGGCGCTGCTTGGAGTCCGGGTTGAGGCTGTCGATGTCGTCGCCATGGTCGCGAAGCCATCGTCCGGGGATGACGTGCTCACCGAGCACCACCGAACGTTCCGAAATCGACACAGTGAGGGCGGCCATCGCCCCAGTGTGCCCGATCAGCGCAAGATGCGGACCTTGCCGTACATGGTCCCGTAGAGGATCCGACCGTCGTCGTCGACGGTCACCCCGGCACCGAGGGTGTTGAACTTCGATCCGCCGAGCACGTAGTGGAACGCCGACTCCCCGGTGGTCCAGTTCACCGCCTCGATGGTCCACATTCCGTCGCGAGAGCCGCACGTGTAGACGAGATCGGATGCCTGCGCGACGAACGGCACGGAGTTCGGCGACGACACGTCGTTGTTGACCCACGCCTCCTCGAGCCGACGCTCGACGGGATTCCACTCGTATTTGTGCAAGCCGTGGGGGGTGTACTCCGGCTTGTGGCCGAGCATGAAGCACAGCAGGCGCTTTCCGCGCACCGGAATGCCCTCGGGAAGCATTGCCGGCTCGTTGTTGACGGTCATCGCCCCGTAGCCGCTCACCGTGATCGACTGCTCCGTTTGGATAGCCGGCAGATCGGGGTCGCCCATGTTGGCGGGACCGAGGCCGGCGATGCGACGCGACGGCGCATCGGGCAACTGCTCCCAGTCGTCGGGGATCTCGTCGCGCCAGGCGTAGGTGATGTTGACGACCTCGTCGCCGTCGCCGAACACGACGAAGTGATCTTCGTCAGGTCCGAAGCCCATCAGCGACGGGGTGGTGCCGCTGCCGTTCTGGGCGCCGTTGCGGTACGGGAAGCTCCAGGCGCCATCGGCTTCGTCGATGCTCAGCCGTTCGCCATCCCAGACCACCTTGTGGTGGTGGTCGCACGAGGACAGGTAGATGCTGTTGTCGTCGTCGACACACGTGCTGGTGCGCACCCAGCCGAAGCCGGTGTGGCCGTAGTCCTCGGCTTTCGCCGCGCAATAGGCCGCAGCATCTTCTGCGCCGCCCCGGATCTGGATCGCCCGGTACTCGCTGAAGTCGCGCTTCAAGAGCACCACCCAACCGTGATCCGTGGTCATCACGAGCCAACCGTCGAAGGTGATGTTGATGCCGACGAAGAAGCCTTCGATGTGATCGGGCTTGTACCACCGATCTCGTTCGACAATGGCAGAGGCCGGGTCGGCTGGATCGCTGTCGACATAGGCGACGGCGTGATCCTTGCGACCGAGGAAGAAGGTGTTGTCGCAGTCGACCAGGGCGTACACGCCGTCGAGGCCGGTCATGTACTTCAGCGAGAGTCCGATGGCGTGCTCGATCGCCTCCCAGCCCTCTTTTTCGTCGAGGCCACGAAGGTTCTCCTCGAGTTCGGCCTGCGGCGTCTTTCCCTCGCCGCCCTCGATCGCATGCTCGGCCAGGATCTCGAGCGTGTCGTAGTCGAGTTTGTTGATCGTTTGACGACCATTGCTCCAGATCACCCGACGGCCGTCCGGATACGGACCCGAGATCATGCAACCGAAGTGGCACGGAGTGAGCCAGGTGTACTGCACGCTGTCAGCATCGAGGACTTCGGACGGTCCTTCGGGGCCGGCCCACGGCACATTGTCCTGCTGGTCGCTCCGGCCGTGGGCCATGGCGTTGCCCGACTGGGCGAGGAAGGGGTTGACCGGAGGTTGCTGCATCACGATCCGTTCAGGCGGCGAAGGGTTCGGCGACGAAACCGACCCGGTGGACAACTCGGCGGCCAGTGAAGTCGGCCATGGCGATGTGCTGGGTGCTGCGGTTGTCCCAGATGACGACATCGCCTTCCTCCCACCGATGCCGGTAGGCGAAGTCGGGGCGGGCGAGGTGCTTGAGGAGCATCGCGAGGACCGCCTCGGACTCGATCGGCGGCAGGTTGACGATTCCCCGCACGAAGGTCTCGTTGACGAAGAGGCACGG
>Ga0310343_10002184_pt1 | contig 10253 bp, 6 predicted proteins | sample HC15DNA2025_MG_FD_203519 | JGI IMG/M metagenome (GOLD analysis project Ga0310343, IMG submission 203519) | Marine microbial communities from station ALOHA, North Pacific Subtropical Gyre - HC15-DNA-20-25_MG | ecosystem: Environmental > Aquatic > Marine > Oceanic | place: Pacific Ocean: North...
AGCCGATCGCCATGGAAAAGGGTCAACGTTTCGCTATTCGTGAAGGGGGCCGTACCATTGGCGCTGGCCGCATCACCGATATCGTCGAGTAGCGCGGTTTTCCAATAGTCTATTTTCTTTGCCGGAACCCCTTATCAGGGTTTCGGCAATTCTGTTTTTCAAAATTCCGGTTTAATTAGGGTAGTAGCTCAATTGGTAGAGTAGTGGTCTCCAAAACCATTGGTTGGGGGTTCGAGTCCCTCCTGCCCTGCCATGCAAGTCACTTGTCACCAATGAAAAATCCTTTCAGCACAATCCGAATATTCGTCAACGAAACCGTGACGGAGCTGAAGAAAGCGACCTGGCCGACGCTAACGGAGCTGCGTGATTCCACGATTATGGTGCTCGTTTCCATAGCGATTGTCGGACTGTTTATCGCGGTAGCGGATTTTTCCCTCGCAAACGTCGTTAACCTTTTCACCGGATGGATGCGGTAGTTCCTGTATCGATGACTGAAACAAGCGCAAACTCCCAAGGAGAATGGTACGTAATACAGACCCTTTCCAATCAGGAAGGTAAGGTTAAGCGTTACCTGGATAAATTCGTCGTAGAGGAGGAGATGGAGGACTTCGTGTTTGAGGTTCTCGTTCCGACAGAAAACGTTGTTGAAGTAAAAAACGGGAAAAAGACGCAAATCACTCGCAAGTTTTATCCTGGGTACGCTTTCGTTCGCATGCGTTTGTACGACGAAGACGGCAAGTTGATGAACAAGCCGTGGTATTTCGTTCGGGAGACCGCGGGGGTGATTAATTTTGTTGGCGGCGATCGGCCTGCTCCTCTGAAAAAATCTGAAATTGACACGATTTTGAGCCAAATTGAGGCCGCGACAGGGAAAGAGACTCCAAAAATTCAATACGAAGTTGGCGAAGAAGTAAAGATCACGGATGGGCCGTTTCTCAATCTAAATGGAAGAATTGACGAGATCGATCCGGAAAAGGGAAAACTCAAGGTTTCAGTTTCCATATTCGGACGCTTCACCCCTGTTGAATTGGAATATTGGCAAGTAGAACGTATAACAAACTAGGTATTTAGAATGGCTAAGAAAGTAACCGGTACAATCCGTCTTCAGCTCGCAGCTGGCGGTGCTAATCCAGCTCCTCCTGTTGGACCGGCTCTCGGGGCGGCGGGTATCAATATAATGGGTTTCTGCAAAGAGTTCAACGCCAAGACCAAAGATCAGGCTGGTATGATCCTCCCGGTTGTCATCTCGGTATATCAAGACCGCTCGTTCAGCTTCATTTTGAAGTCACCTCCCGCAGCGGTTCTATTGAAAAAAGCAGCGGGATTGGCCAAGGGATCGGGAGTTCCGAATCGAGACAAAGTTGGCAAGGTGACTAAAAAGCAGATTCTCGAAATCGTCGAAACTAAGAAAGAAGACCTAAACGCTAGCGATCCAGAGATGGCATCGCGGATAATCGAAGGTACAGCCCGGTCTATGGGCATTGAAGTCATCGATTAGATTAAATCAATTTCCCTGATACGAAAATAATACATCAACGCAGGAGCTGAAGAGGCGTTTGCACTGCAAGGAATAATAATGTTAAAACTGACAAAACGATATCGAGCCGCTCAAGAATTGGCCGATCTTGGCAAGGAATACACCGTTGAAGAAGCGGTCGATATCCTCGGTAAGATGCCGAAGGCGAAGTTCGACGAAACGGTCGAAATTTCGATGAAGCTTCTGGTGGATCCTCGAAAAGGGGATGAAATGGTCCGTGGCACCGTCATGCTTCCCCATGGAAGCGGTAAAACAGTCAAAGTTTTGGCGTTTACGTCAGATCCGGAGGCGGCGAAAAGCGCTGGCGCCGCCGAAGCGGGACTCGAGGATATTATAGAGAAGATCCAAGGTGGCTGGCTGGACTTCGATGTCGCTGTCGCTACTCCAGACGCGATGAAGGAAGTTCGAAAAATAGCCCGAGTTTTGGGCCCAAAAGGCCTTATGCCGAACCCTAAAGCAGGCACGGTTTCGCCGAAGATCGAAGATGCCATCAAAGAAGTCATGGCAGGCAGGGTAGAGTTCAAACTCGATAAAGGAGCGAACTTGGGTGTTGGCATCGGAAAGAGGTCTTTCTCTAACGATCAATTGATCGAGAACGTTAGGGCATTGATGGATGCCATTGGCAAGGCGCGCCCACAGAATTTCAAGGGCCGCTATATCCGTAGTGCGAGCGTGTCGGGGACAATGACGCCGGGAATCAAGATTGCAGGATCGGAATACTCGCAGTACTGAGTTTTAGAAAATTTGAGAAATTAAACCATGAGACCGGAAAAACAATTTTTGGTAGACGAGGTAAACGCCCACCTAGATAAATCGGACTATGTATTTGTAACCGATTATCAAAGAGCGACTGTACCCGATATCGCGGACCTTCGTAGCAAGCTTGCGAAAGAAGAAGCCGAATTCCATGTCATCAAGAACAACATTCTTAAAGTCGCGGCTAAAGATCGCGGATTCCCAGAATTGGATGACCATCTAACTGGGCAGAATGCAATCGTTATCGGAGGAAAGAATCCTTCTGGAGTCGCGAAAGTGCTTACTAAGTTCTTCGACGCCGCGGAAAAGATCGATGTAAAGGTCGGTGTGCTGAGCAATCAGAAACTCGAAAAGAATGACGTTTCGGCATTATCCAAACTGCCATCTTTGGAATCACTCAGATCTCAACTACTTGGTCTGCTTGCACAGCCAGCTCAGCAAATGGTTTTCATACTCAATGCCGTGCCGCAAAACGTACTCAACGTGCTGCAGGCGAAAGTAGACGCAGAAGGAGGAAACTGAAATTTCTAAATGGGAAGGCTTGGTCGTCTTCTCTTCTAACTAAAACCTAAAACTAAAGATACAGGCTAGGGCCCCAAGCGGCCTTAAACGAGGATCAACCGAACTAGCCGATCGAAGAAATATGGCAGACCTAAAAAAAGAAGACGTAATCGAATGGCTCAGTAACCAATCCGTGCTCGACATAGCTGGATTGGTTAAAGACCTCGAAGAAAAATGGGGCGTCAGCGCAGCTGCGCCGGTTGCGGTAGCTGCAGCTCCAGGAGCTGGCGGTAGCGGTGACGCAGGTGAAGCGGCTGAAGAAAAGACAGAGTTTGACGTAATTCTGGCCGAAGCAGGAGCCAAGAAGATCAATGTGATCAAGGAAGTTCGCGGTATTACCGGACTTGGGCTCAAAGACGCTAAGGACCTCGTTGAAGGCGCTCCCAAGCCCGTCAAGGAAGGCACTTCGAAAGAAGAAGCTGAAGAAATCAAATCCAAGCTTGAAGCGGCTGGTGCTAAGGTAGAACTCAAATAGCATTGTTAGATACCGCTTCTAGAAGCTTATTTTATGAGACAGGTGCATTTTCGTGCGCCTGTCTTTCCTGGCTCTATATGCCAGCCGTTTTCGAATGAATAAAAGCGGCTGTTTTCATAATTCCATTACCCGTACAACTTAGTCATTCAAGTAAGGACATTCCATGGCCGACCGCAAAAATTTCGGAAAACTCAAGGACACGTTAACGCCTCCAAACCTGATCGAAATACAGATCAATTCCTACCTGGATTTTCTTCAGAAGGACGCACCAATTCAGGAGCGAAAGAACGATGGTCTCGAAGCGGTCTTTCACGAAGTGTTTCCCATCGAGAGTTATGATGGGCGACTGGTGCTTGAATTCGTTTCCTATACGATAGGCGAACCGAAAGCGACTGAGATTGAGTGTATCCGTGAAGGGATTACATACTCAGTTCCTCTATACGTAAAGCTGCGTCTCAGAGAAGAGGAAAACATTAAGGATGAAGAAATCTACATGGGTGAGATGCCCATGGTAACGAGCCGCGGATCGTTCATCATCAATGGTGCCGAGCGGGTAGTGGTTAGCCAGCTGCATCGCTCTCCCGGAATTTGCTATGAGGTTACACCGCACACGAACGGCAAATTGCTTCATTCTTTCAGGGTTATTCCAGACAGGGGTACATGGCTTGAAGTCCAATTCGACAATAATGATTTACTGTACGTCTATTTGGATCGTCGTCGCAGACGTCGCAAATTCCTCATTACGACTCTTCTTAGATCAGTAGGATACAGTTCGGATATAGATATTCTGAATCTGTTCTATGAAATCGAAGAGATGCCCACTGCTGAAGCGTTGGCGAAGGATAATGTTAGCCAATACGTTTTGGTTGAAGATGCCATCGACGCGGAGAAGGGCGTTGTTATTGCCCGAGCCTTCGAGCCTCTAACCAAGGCGATTGTCAGAGAGTTCGAAACGCACGGAATCCCTGCTCTAAAGCTAATCGATACTTCCGCTGATGATGGTGCAATCGTGCGTGCCCTAAAGAAGGACACGACGCAGAATGAGGAAGAGGCCCTCAAGGAAATTTACAAACGCCTACGCCCCGGTGAACCGCCCACAACTGCAAATGCTAAAGCCTTGTTGAAGCGTTTGTTTTTCGATCCTAAACGCTACGACTTGGGCAGAGTTGGTCGCTATAAGATCAACCAAAAACTGGAGATGGACGTCGATGTCGAGCAGCGAACTCTGCAAGGCGACGATGTGGTGATGGCGACTAAGTATCTGATAAAACTTAAAGGTGGTGAGGGATACTTGGATGACATTGATCACCTGGGAAGCCGACGGGTTCGGACGGTCGGTGAGTTGCTGGCCAACCAGTGTCGCTTGGGTCTTTCCCGCACGGAACGTTTGGTACGGGAACGTATGACGCTGTACGATCAAAGCGTTGACTCGATCACTCCGCAAAAGCTGATCAATCCAAAGGCACTTACAACGGTAATACGCGACTTTTTTGCGCGTAGCCAGCTATCGCAATTTATGGATCAGATTAACCCATTGGCGGAGCTTACTCATAAGCGTCGTTTGTCGGCTCTGGGTCCTGGGGGCTTGAACCGAGAAAGAGCTGGATTTGAAGTGCGAGATGTTCATCCATCGCACTACGGACGTATCTGTCCTATCGAAACGCCGGAAGGTCCGAATATTGGACTGATCAACTCGTTGTCGACCTTCGCTCGTGTCAATGAATTCGGTTTTATCGAGACTCCTTATCGCGTAGTAGAAAAAGGTCGCGTGACCGATGAAATCCGCTATCTGAATGCCGACCAAGAAGAGGGTAAAATTATCGCCCAAGCCAATTGCGAGGTAGATGATCAGGGAGTCTTTGTTGGCCATGTAACCGTGCGTCAGAGCGGCGAGTTTCTCGAAGTCGACAAAGAGGAAGTCAACTTCATGGATGTATCCCCGAAGCAACTGGTTTCGGTAGCTGCTGGCTTGATTCCATTTCTAGAGCACGACGATGCTAACCGCGCCCTCATGGGGTCGAACATGCAGCGCCAAGGCGTTCCACTATTGAAAGCGGATTCTCCCTTTGTTGGTACTGGGATCGAAGAGCGGGTGGCTCGCGACTCCAAAACAGTCTGCGTTTCTGAACATGATGGTATCGTGGCTTCTGTTGATGCCAACCGCATTGTGATCACCAAGGATGGCGAACTTCCCAATCACTTCTTAAATAAGCCCGAATCAGATGAGGCGAACGGATTATATGCCGTGGAACTGCGTAAGTTCATGCGTTCCAACTCAGGAACCTGTTTCAACCAAAAGCCGATAGTCATCAAGGGCCAGCCAGTAAAAGCGGGTGAGATTATCGCTGATGGTCCCTGTACCCAAGACGGTGAATTGGCGATCGGCCGGAACATATTGGTGGCCTTCATGCCTTGGAATGGATACAACTTCGAAGACGCGATTCTGATCTCGGAGAAAGTTCTCAAGGATGATGTCTACACTTCTATCCATATTGCTGAATTCGAAGTTACTGCTCGAGATACCAAGCTGGGTCCGGAAGAAATCACGCGGGATATCCCCAATGTTGGAGAGGAAGCCTTGCGAAACCTCAGCCACGACGGAGTCATTCGCGTTGGTGCTGAGGTGCATCCGGGCGATATTCTCGTCGGTAAGATAACGCCGAAAAGCGAAACCGAGCTTGCTCCAGAAGAGAAATTGCTTCGAGCGATTTTCGGGGAGAAGGCTGCCGATGTTAAGGATACCTCTCTTGTGGTTCCCTCAGGCGTTGAGGGCATCATCATGGATGTTAAAATTTCCAGCCGGTTAGACTATGAAAAGGAAGCTCTCAGCCCCTCCGATCGCCGACGTCAAGTTAAGCAAATCAACGAGGAATACAAGACGCAGATGGACAAGCTTCGTGAGGGGCTCACTGAAGCACTCTCCAATATCCTTCTCGGTGAAAAAATTCCTTTGGACGTCATAAATGGGCAAAGTGGCGAGATCATTATACCGGCTAATCGCAAGATCACCAAAACGCTCCTGCGTAAACTTGCGGCTGTTTCAAAGCATATAGAGATCGATCCTTCTCCGGTTCGTATTAAGATAATGGAGATAATAGGTTCTTACCAAAGCAAGTTTGATGAACTGGAGCAGGACCGGGAACGGAAGACGGCTAGCATTGAGACCGGTGATGATTCTGCTCAAGGTGTTATCAAGCAAGTTAAGGTGTATATAGCTACGAAGGAAAAGCTCAAGGTGGGCGACAAGATGGCAGGCCGACACGGAAACAAGGGTGTTGTTGCTAAGATCGTTCCGGAAGAGGATATGCCCTATATGCCTGATGGTACGCCCATCCAGATTTGCTTGAACCCACTGGGTGTTCCATCACGAATGAATGTCGGACAGGTTCTTGAAACGCATATGGGCTGGGCCTGCAAGGTTCTCGGTATGAAGGTTTCGACTCCGGTTTTCGATGGCATTCCGGAGAAGACGGTTCGCCAGTATCTTGATGACGCTGGATTACCCACAACGGGTAAGAGTACACTCTACGATGGGCTTACGGGTGAAAAACTCGACCAGGAAGTTGTTGTTGGCTGGGTTTACATGCTCAAATTGAATCACTTGGTTTCCCATAAGATCCACGCTCGAGCAGTTGGTCCTTACTCGTTGGTTACCCAGCAACCTCTGGGAGGCAAGGCCCAGTACGGTGGGCAACGTTTTGGGGAGATGGAGGTCTGGGCTCTCGAAGCTTATGGAGCTGCATACACTTTGCAGGAATTGCTGACCGTGAAATCGGATGACGTTCAAGGCCGCACGAAGATTTACGAGTCCCTTGTTAAGGGGGATTCCACTCTGCAAGCGGGAACGCCTGAATCTTTCAACGTATTAATTAAAGAGATACAATCTCTAGGGCTTGATGTTCGTTTGGGACGTCAAAGCGAATTAGAATATTAAGAGAACCGTAAACTGTTAGGAGCAAAATATGTCTACCCAAGAAGCTCAAGAAACACTCGGCCTTGAACGCGAATCGAATTTCGATTGCGTTTCGATTAACGTCGCTTCTCCGGAAACGATTCGGTCGTGGTCTCGTGGCGAGGTCAAGAATCCGGAAACAATCAATTATAGAACGTTCAAGCCAGAGCCAGGTGGATTATTCTGCCAACGAATATTCGGGCCTGTTCGCGACTACGAATGTGCTTGCGGCAAGTACAAGCGAATCAAATACAAAGGTGTAATATGCGATCGATGCGGTGTTGAAGTAACTGTATCTCGAGTTAGACGAGCTCGTATGGGGCACATTGAGCTCGCGGTTCCCGTGACTCATATTTGGTTCCTCAAGAGCATGCCTTCCCGTCTAGGACTGCTGCTGGATATGACGGCCCGGGCTTTGGAGCGCGTTATCTACTACGAGGCCTTTATGGTTACCGATCCAGGGAGAACTCCCCTGGAAGAAAAGCAGTTGCTGAATGACCAAGAGTATCTACAAGCGATAGAAGAGTACGGGGATGACTCTTTTGTCGCTAAGATGGGGGCGGAAGCCCTACGCGATGTGCTATCAGTGATGGATATGGCTGGTACTGTGCTTGAGCTCCAAGAGTCGATGCGGAGTACTAAATCAAAGCAGATCAAGAAGAAGTTGGCGAAACGACTCAAAGTTATCCAAGGCTTCATTAAGTCTTCATCGCGTCCTGAGTGGATGGTCCAGGAAGTCGTTCCAGTGATTCCACCAGATCTGAGACCTCTCGTACCTTTGGAAGGCGGCCGCTTCGCGACCTCCGATCTGAATGACCTCTACCGACGGGTAATCAACCGGAACAATCGTCTCCGGAATCTGATGCAGCTGAAGACTCCGGACGTTATCATCCACAATGAAAAACGGATGTTACAGGAGGCCGTAGACGCACTTTTTGACAATGGACGTCATGGTCGTCCTGTAACAGGAGCAGGTAACCGTCCTTTGAAATCCTTGAGCGATATGCTCAAGGGCAAGCAGGGCCGATTCCGGCAAAATCTTTTGGGTAAACGCGTTGACTACTCGGGCCGCTCAGTGATCGTTATTGGACCTGAGCTACGTCTACACCAGTGCGGTTTACCTAAGAAAATGGCATTGGTTCTCTTCGAGCCATTTATAATCAGGCGATTGAAAGAGCTTGGGTTCGTGCACACGGTTCGGGGTGCTCGGAGAATGATCGAGAAAAAGTCCCCAGAAGTCTGGGATATTCTTGAAGAAGTTACCAAGGGCCATCCAGTCCTTTTGAACCGGGCTCCAACCCTTCACCGACTGTCGATTCAGGCATTCGAGCCTGTCTTGATTGAAGGCGAAGCGATACGCGTGCATCCTCTAGTTTGTACGGCCTACAATGCCGACTTTGATGGGGATCAGATGGCGGTGCACGTTCCACTTTCTCTGGAGGCGACGCTGGAGTGTAAGACTCTCATGATGGCGAGCGGAAACATCTTTTCGCCTTCGAGTGGAAAGCCTATTTTGACGCCGTCTCAGGATGTGATCCTCGGTTCCTACTATCTAACATTGGAGCCGTCGGTCTCGGCCGAGGAAAGCGGAAGGATTCCGCTGGCCGCAACCCAAAGCGAGGCCTTGTTTGCCCAGTTGGATGGAGCATTGAAGACTCATGATTGGATTCGGATTCCCAATCCCGACTACGGACGCGAAACGGTTTTTGGTAATAGCGATCGTAAGACGATTACCACTACTTTGGGACGTATTCGTTTCAGCCAGATTTGGCCGAAAGAACTTGGGTTTCTGAACTTCCAGGTGGATAAGGGCCAATTGGGCGATGTGATCAATAACACTTACAAGGTATCTGGAGCTGAACAGACCGTTGTTTCTCTAGATCTCTTGAAAAAGCTTGGATTTGACGTCGCTACGATGGCGGGAATTTCCATCGGGATTGACGATATGATCATCCCCGAGAGCAAAAGCGGCATCGTTGAAAACGCATTCAATCAGATCGACGAAGTCGAAGGCCAGTACCGTAAGGGAATCATTACTACAGGTGAGCGATACAATAAGATTATCGACATCTGGACTGTGGCGACTGATGAAATTAAGAAAGCGGTATTTGAGAAGCTGCAGACGAACGACGGCAAGCCTGGTGTAAATCCAGTATTCGTCATGATGGATTCCGGGGCCCGTGGTAATCCTAACCAGGTTAGGCAGCTCTGCGGAACTCGCGGCTTGATGGCCAAACCCTCTGGCGAAATCATTGAACGTCCAATTCTCTCTTCATTCCGTGAAGGACTGACGGTTTTAGAGTACTTTATCTCGACTCACGGAGCTCGCAAAGGTTTGGCGGATACAGCGCTTAAAACAGCAGATGCTGGATATCTTACCCGTAAGCTTTGTGATGTGGCAATGGATGTCATCATTACTGAAGACGATTGCGGAACGCGGGAAGGCATTTGGAAACGGGCGATCTTCGAAGGTGACGATGAAATCGTCAGTCTGCGTGAGCGGATTGAGGGAAGGTGTTCTTGTGACGATGTCTTCAACCCCAGCAATCCAGATGAAATAATCGTTTCTTCGGGAGAACTAATCACGGAAGTGACAGCCCAGAAGGTGGAGGATTGCGGTATTGAGCGGCTTAAGGTTATGTCGCCTCTCACATCCACCGCTAACTACGGTATTGATGCCAAGTCGTATGGGATAAATCCCGCTTCTAATGATGTAGCTAAGCTGGGCGATTCCGTGGGTATCATCGCTGCTCAGTCTATCGGAGAACCGGGTACTCAGCTGACGATGCGTACTTTCCATATTGGAGGTATTGCTAGCTCTGTTGTCACGGATCCTCGAATTATTGTGCGTAACTCCGGAAGAGTAAAGTTCCGCGGATTGAGGCTGGTGCACATTGAAACTCCGGAAGGTCCCGTCTCTATTGCGTTAAACAAAACGGGATCGATTCAAGTTCTCGATAAGAATGATCGTG
>Ga0310343_10002186_pt1 | contig 10250 bp, 7 predicted proteins | sample HC15DNA2025_MG_FD_203519 | JGI IMG/M metagenome (GOLD analysis project Ga0310343, IMG submission 203519) | Marine microbial communities from station ALOHA, North Pacific Subtropical Gyre - HC15-DNA-20-25_MG | ecosystem: Environmental > Aquatic > Marine > Oceanic | place: Pacific Ocean: North...
TCTACACCTTTTTTTAAATCAACTCCAACATTTGCATAATGCTTATGACAGACCATTTCAGAGTAAACATCAGCAAGTTCAAAGTATGAAGGTTCATTTTTACATCTCCCAGTAATAACAACTTCCGTATCTGCTGGTTTTTTTAAGAGCGTTTGATGTATTGATTCCTGAGGCAGCAGCTCTAAATCAACAGTTGGATTCAATTCATCCAAAATAATTGTTTTATACAAACCAGACAGAATAGCAGCTTTAGCAATTTCCCATGCCCTTTCAGCCTCAACATAATCAATTGGTTGTTGCTGCCCCCTCCACACGATCGCATCCCTGCCTGAGCGCAAATGATCAACTAAATGTGGGTAACTTTCTCTCAAAGCATCTATTGCAGCATCTTCGGTATAACCGTTTCCACCTTTTAACCACTGTAAAATTAAAACTCTATGACTTTTATCTTGAGATATTCCTTTACCAATAGCTTGAAGAGCCTTACCAAGTGCGCTTGTAGACTTACCTTTTCCTTCACCTGTATAAATCTCAACTCCACCACTTGAACTTCTGTGTCTGGTTTGTGTTGATAAGTCTCCTGTTAAACGCGGCCTCATTTCAGAATGGAGTTGAGATATCCTTACCAAAGAGGGAGGAGCTGCCCTTCCAGTAATAATTATTTCAAGTCCATCTGGTCGATTTTGCAGAGAATCTACAACCTCCTTGATATCAAGCATTCCTAAATCAAGAACTGGATTCAACTCATCCAATACAACTACAGAATAAAGAGAACTAGCAATTGCTCCTTTAGCAATATTCCAACCTCTCTCAGCCTCACCAATATCAGACTTTGTAACTTGGTCAGCAGTAAAGAATTCCGATCTCCCTGTCCTTACATGGTCAATTAAGTGTGGAAAGCCTCTTTGCAAAGCTTCTATAGCTGAATCTTCATCATAGGACCTCTCAGGACCCTTTAAAAATCTTAGAAGTAGGACTCTTGACTGTCTTTTTTCGCATATTCCTAGTCCTATTGTCCTAAGAACAACACCTAATGCAGCCTGACTTTTACCTTTACCCTCGCCGTCATAAATATGCAATTGACCTTTTGATCTCTCTTGGCTATCACTTGCTGTGACAATTCCAATTCCTCTATTTCTACTTGTATTCGTCAATTGAACAAAATTAATAAATTTAATCTAATATATAGATAATAATATTATTAAAAATTTAATAATAAATTCAACCTATTCATAGGTAATTAAAATTTTAAAGTATCTAGCATGTTCAATCAACTAGAAATTCTCTCTGATGAACAAAATGAAAAGCTTTACAAAATTAGAAGATACATCAAAAATTTTGGCAGTGTGTGTATTGCTTATTCAGGAGGTGTTGACAGTACCTTAGTAGCATCATTAGCGTTCGAACAATTAGGTAGCAAAGCAGTAGCGATTACAGGAATTTCTCCTGCACTAGCCAATACTCTTCGTCAAGAAGCAAGAAGTCAAGCAAAATGGATTGGAGTTAAACATCTAGAAATTAAAACATCAGAACTAGACCAATCAAGTTATAGTAAAAATCCTAAAGATAGGTGCTTTGCATGCAAAGAAGAGCTTCACAAACATACAACTTTCCTTTCTAAAAAACTTAATTACAAGATTGTATTAGATGGAGTCAATCTGGATGATCTAAGAGATTACAGACCAGGTATACAGGCTTCAAAAAAAGCAGGAGTTGTATCTCCCCTAGCAGAATTAAAATTCTCGAAAAAAGACATCAGAGATATTTCGAGAGCATTAGGTTTTCCCTGGTGGGATAAACCTGCGCAACCTTGCTTGTCGTCAAGATTTCCTTATGGCCATGAAATAACTAGTGAGAGATTAAAAATGGTTGAGAAAGCTGAAGAGTACTTGAAAGAAGGCGGTTTATCTGAGGTTAGAGTTAGATGTCAAGGGTCAACTGCAAGAATAGAAATTCCCAAAATTGAATTAAGGCATTTTTTTGACAGATATAATGTAAGTGAATTAGTTCAATATTTCTCTGACATCGGATTTAATTGCACAAGCTTAGATCTTGAAGGTCTAATAAGCGGAAAATTAAATAGATAAATATTTAAATTAAATAACTGTTCTAATCTTTTTTAGCACTTCTGCAGGTGGATTCCTCTTAATTACACGCAACAAATGTTCTTCAGCCTCTAAAGCATCAATTAAATAATGACTAGCAAGTTCTGGTAACATCTTTTGACCACAGGTAAAGATATCAACTGCAGAATAATTAGATTCAGGCCATGTATGTATTGAAATATGAGATTCAGCCAATAATGCAATTGCTGTAACTCCCTGAGGTTCAAATTTATTACTTATCAAATTCAGAACTGTTGCCTTCGCCAATTTAGCAGATCTGTTTAATGTACAACGCAAGAAGGATTCGTCATTTAATTTTTCAGAATTACATCTATAAAGTTCCAATAAAAGATGTTTGCCTTGATGACTTAATTTCTCGTCATTACTGAACGAACTTAAATTCTGATCTTTTTTGGGGACTTCCATTAAAAAAAATTGTATAGATATAAGACTAGCTAAAAATTTAAACTTTTAAAATCATAAATGAATCATTTGTGAGGAGCCTAAGAATGATTGATTAAATTTATCTAAATGTGTAGCACTTATAAAACATTGACTATCTTTTCCAACAGAATTTAATAATAAATTTTGTCTTGTTATGTCTAGCTCTGCCAAGACATCATCCAATATAAGTATTGGAGGAGCGTTAAATGTTTTAGTTAATAAATCTAGTTCCGCCATCTTTAAAGCTAAAATAAAAGTTCTTTGCTGACCAGATGAGCCGTATTTTCTTACTGAAATATCATTAATAAGAAACTCAATATCATCACGATGTGGGCCAACATTGCATTTACCAGTCAATGCCTCGATTGAACGCTGATTGTATAGTTGTTCTGCTATTTTCTTACTAATAACTTCTTCCTCCTCTTCTTCACAAATTATATTTTGTATCCCTGAAAGATAATTTATGGCTATTTGCTCTTTGGATTTACTTAAGTGATTGTGCCAATACTCAACATATGGTTTTATTTTTATTAAAGCCCTTCTTCTGCGTCTAAAAATTCTTGTACTTATTATTGACATTTGAATATCAAAACTTTCAATAATCTCTGAGTATTGGTTGTTGTTGAAGCTTTCTGAGCGCCAAAAATGACTTCTTTGTTTTAAAAGCCTATTAAATTTACTTATCAGATCTAAATATACTGGTTCAAGCTGAGATACAATTTTGTCAATCCATGATCTTCGATAACTAGGTTCACTTCTAATGATATCTATATCATTAGAACAGAAGCATACGCTTCTAATATAATTTTTTATTTCACTTTGTTTTTTTAAAATTGATTCATTAACATAAATTTTTTTCGAGCCTTTTCGAAATAAGTTTAACTTTAAATCATCTCTATAATTTATTTGTCCAATTACTACGGCCATATCACTATTATTTTTAATTAAATCTTTATCACTAAAGGCTCTATTAGATTTTAATTGACTTAAAAATTCAACCGATTCCAGTAAATTGGACTTACCAATACCATTACAACCAAGAACAATTGCTCTTTGCTCTCTTAAGTCAATTTCAAAACTTTTATGGTTTCGAAAATTTTTAATTTTTAATTGATTTAAAAAAATCTTTCTTATGCATTCATTAATTAAATTAGCTAAGTTTAATATGTTTGGATTTTCTTTAAAGAAATTGAAAAATTAAAGGGCATGTAGCTCAGTTGGATAGAGCATCAGATTCCGGTTCTGAGAGTCGGGGGTTCGAATCCCTCCATGCTCGTCACACAAATTTATAGTTTAAAACCCATAACTCTTATGCCATTTGGATCTAAAATAAATCCACTTTCTTCTAAACTTGCAAATGAAGATTCAGGGGCCTGAACCGAGATACTACATCCTGGCATTTCTCGATTTATTTTTTCAAGAGTTACTTGAAGCAATACTAAATAAAAAAGTTTCTGATTTTTACCTTTTTCAGCACTTAAATTCCACAAATTAGCATTTAAACCTCTATCGGAAGTAACTCGAACAAAACCATAAAGATTTTTCTTTAATTCATTTTGAATAGTAAAAAAGAAATCACTCTTATCAATAGCTCTTGATAACTGTCTAACTGGAAATGCCTCAGAACCACAATTTACCAATAGTTTATTAACATCTTTAGCTAATGGGACCTGTGAAGAATTAATTGAATAACCCTGAGGTAAAGTTAATTTTTTTTTGGAAAAATATTGCAATTATTAACCTGTATTTCTCATACCTGCTGCGATACCATTAATAGTTAAAAGTGCGCCCCTTAATAATTCACTTCTACTGTAAGCTCTTCTAGATTCATTTTTTTCGATATGAAATTCACTTATTGGAGGCTGTCTAGTTTGATCTCTTAGTCTTCTTAAAAGTGAAACTTGCAAAAATCCTAAAGGGATTATTGTTTTATTTCTCATTTTTACAGATGATCTTAAATCTCTATCAGATTCTAGAAGCTTATTTTTTCCTGTAATTTCAAGTATCAAAGCTTTTGTAAGATTGTATTCCTTGGAAATGACGTCAAAAATGGTCTCGAAAGATTCCCTATTTTTATCACTGCCAAGAGTGTCAACATAATACTTTGCTACTTCAAGGTCAACTTTAGATAATGTCATTTCTACTTTTGATATAAGCATCCTAAAGAATGGCCATCTTTGATGCAAAACTCTCAGTAGCTCAATTTGTTGTGGATCTGATTTTAATTCAACTGATAATGCTGTACCTACACCGAACCAACTTGGCAAAAGAAATCTACTTTGTGTCCAACCAAAAACCCAAGGAATCGCCCTCAAACTGGATAAGTCCTTAGCCCCTTTTTTTCTTCTTGCAGGTCTACTTGATATTTGCAACTTGCTAATTTCCTCGATAGGAGTAACTTCTTGAAAAAAGAGCAGCAAATCAGGATTCTCATGTACTAATTTTCTGTAATGGGATCTTGATGTTTCTGCTAGCCTTGTCATTAAATTATTCCATTCCAAAGTAGCGTCGAGTCTATTGTTGACAAGGCTATTTTGAATGACTGCTGTGGTAACAGTTTCTAAATTGTATAAAGCCAATTCAGGCAGACTATATTTAGAAGCCAGTACTTCTCCTTGTTCCGTTATTTTTATTCTTCCTTTTAATGTGCCACTAGGCTGAGCCAAGATGGCCTGATAAGCAGGTCCTCCCCCCCTACCTACTGAACCACCTCTTCCATGAAAAAGTCTTAAAAGTACTTTATTTTTACTTGAGATATTTTGCAAAGCTATCTGGGCTCTGTGGATCTCCCAATTACTTGAAAGAAAGCCTGAATCTTTATTACTATCAGAATAACCAAGCATTAATTCTTGAAGTGGCTTAAAACTTTCTCCTACTTTTGGTAACAAAGATCTATAAAAATCTAACTTAAACAGCTGCTCCATTACTTCTGGAGCTCTTTTTAAGTCTTCCACAGTTTCAAACAAAGGGACTACTAAAAGTTTTGATTTTTGGGTACTCTGATCGACTAGTCCCATCTCTTTTGCAAGTAAGAGCACCTCAAGCAAATCTGATACACTATGACTCATTGAGATGACATATGAATGACATATACGACTTCCAAATTCTTCTTGAAGCCTATTAACCATCTTAAAAACAGAAAAAGTCTCCTCTGTGCTTTTAGTCCAATTAACTTCTGATGGAATTAAAGGCCTTTTTGTATTTAATTCCTCTATAAGCCAGTTAATTTTCTTTTCTTCTGACATTTGATCATATTTCAAAGGCAAATCTAGATAATTTGTCAGCTCTTGTATTGCATCACTGTGTCTAGTGCTTTCTTGACGAATGTCCAAACTTGCTAGAGAAAAACCAAAGATATGAACTTGAGTCAATAAAGTATTAACTGCCTCACAAGATAAATCAGTACTGTTTAAGCTATTTTTTATTAATTCAAGATCATAAGTAAATTCACTAACAGATCGGTAGTGCAATTTCTCGTCCAGTTCTAAACTCTTGTTATCGGATTCTCTTTTTAAAGAAAGTTTCCAACCACCCTCTGCTAAGAAATTATTTCTCTCTTGGGTTAACCTCAATTTTTCTAATATATAACTTAATTTCAATCTATATGGCTCTGACCTGTATCTTGTAGCCCTTGCTTCGTAAATTTCCGGAAACTTAACTCTATCAGTTTCTAATGATTCTAAGAGTGATGAACTTACTTGACTCCATTGCATTGAAACACTTAATTGATCCCTAAGATTAGCTGTAGCATCAATATACCTATCTAACATTAACTTCCTTTGATAACAGGCAGTTCTCCATGTTATTTCCGGGGTTACAGATGGATTTCCATCTCTATCAGAACCAACCCATGAGCCAAAATTACAGAATGATTCAGTTGGCATCTGAACATCTGGATAATTTTCGGTTAGAGCGGAAGAAATTCTTCCTCTCAACTGAGGCATGGCATTAAAAAGAACTTGTTGAAAATAATGCAATGCATAATCTACTTCATCTAGTACCGATGGCTTGAATTGATGTAATTCATCTGTTCTCCACCAAAGCCTTACTTCTTCTTTTAATTGAATCTTTAACAAATTAATTTCCTCTGAAGTTAAATATTTCTCAACTTGTATTTTTTTTAGTAAATTCGCAACTCGAGTTTGTTTATGCCTAATAGTATGCCTAACTATTTCTGTAGGATGTGCTGTAAAAACCAAACGAATATCCATCTCTTGTAATAATTCTTCCAATTTTCCAGGAGGTACATTTAGGGTCCTAAGCCTATAAAACAATTCTCTAAATGTTACGGGAGCATTTTGTCTAGCTAAAGCGGGGGCAAAAGGATCTAGATTATCGGGAGATTTTTGTACATTTTTATTTGTAAAACTATGGATATATCTATCTTCTTCCACTCTCTGTTCCAAAATATTAACTAATTGAAAATATAGAGAAAAAGCTCTTGCAGCTGCTATAGATTCAGCTAAATCCATAGAATTGACAATTTCTACTATTTCTTTCTTTAAAGTTTTCGAACTATTTTCGTCAACTTGATTGGGATTACTTAATTCTTTTAGTTGTATTAAACGATCTGCTTGGTTACCAGGACATTCTTCCCTTAATACGGATTCCCACAAATCCTCAATTAATGCACGATTTTTATCTAAAGGATCGTTATTACTGATAAGATCCACATTATTTGTTTTAACCTTTTTCATAAATTCCATACGTTTATTATGTCACAAGTGAATATATTCAGTTCAAATAATTGTTTTAATTAGTAAACATTCTCTTCTTCTGTCCTAACCATTTCTTCTATTGATAGTTTCATAATCTCTTTAATAGATAAACCAGTCTCATATTGTTTTATCCATCTCATTGATTGATTACCCTCTGCAAGAACTCTATGAATTGGATTTAAAACACTCTTCATTCTAAATTTATGAGCAGTACTTGATAATTCCAAGAGTAAACTTTCTATCCAATCTTTACATTTCACTTTTTTCCCATCCTTCCAATGAATTAACTCAGCATTCAAACTATTCTCAGCAGCTTGCATTTCATTTTGATCACATATTCCAGCTAATTCATTTAATGAGAAAGTGCTTGCGATTAGAGGATCTAAATTTTGCATATTTTCGAATAAATGTAAGATTCTCAATTCAAGTAAAGCTGTAATTCCCAATAATAAATCAATATCTGCGACGAAATCGCAAACTCTTAATTCCAGACGATCTAAGATCAAAGGTCTTTTTGGACCATTAGGTCGAATAGAAGACCAAAAATGTCTAATATTTTGCATTTCACCATTTGTAATATTCATTTCAATCCAATTTACATAACTACGATGATCAATAAAGAAAGGTACATTTTTTGGAGTCTTTGGGAATTGAATCCATCTCTGTGAGTGATTATTGGTAATTTGATTATTTAAGAAAGGAGAACTTGCGCTAAGAGACAAATATAATGCGGCCTCACACCTAGTGAGTCTGATTGCCGCAAAAAGTTTGTCTAAATCATCAATTCCAATATTTATATGAACACTTGAGGTAGCAATAGATATTCCATAGTTATCTTGAATGAATTGATGGTAAAGATTATCATTATCGGAGCGTTGAAATTGATTGTTGTGTTCAAAACATAGAGTTGAACTGGGAATTATTGTTAAATTTCTCTTTTTTAACCATTTTCTCAAATTTATTCTTGGATTTATTAATTGTTCGTAGATAGCTTTATAGCTTTTTTCAGGGGTTGTTATATATTCAACATTCCTATTATCAGGCTCCTTAACAAAATTGAGAAATTTCTTTTCAATATCATTTGAAACTCCTACATGAGAATTTAAGGAGCCTGTAAAGAGTTCGACTTCAAATCCCTTGTATAAATTATTAAAAGTCATTACTTACCTAAACAAGCTAATGCTTTAAAAACCCCTTTAGCCTTATTAATTGTCTCTTGATATTCATTTTCAGGACAGGAATCTGCAACAATTCCTGCACCTGCTTGAACAGAAATATTGTGCTGCCCATCATTGGAGGGTGAAACTACCATGGTTCTTATAGTAATCGCAGTGTTTAATGCACCATTAATATCTATAGATCCGTAAACCCCGGCATAAGGCCCCCTGGCATCTTTTTCAAAATCTTTTATCAATTGCATAGCCCTTATCTTTGGCGCCCCAGTCACTGTACCAGCGGGGAAACATGCTTTAAGTAATTCCCATACATCTGTATTCTCCTTAAGAACTCCCTCAACCTCACTAACAATGTGCATAACATGTGAATATTTTTCGACAACCATTAAATCTTTTAATTTGATGGTACCAATTTTACAAACTCTTCCCAAATCATTTCTTCCAAGGTCAATAAGCATTACATGCTCAGCTATCTCTTTTGGATCCTTCAATAACTCTTCTTCTAACTTCAAATCTTCTTGTGAATCTTTCCCTCTTGGCCTTGTACCAGCGATAGGTCTCAGGCTTGCGATAATTTGATTATTTTTATTTTTTTCTGCTTTTACCATTACTTCAGGACTAGAACCTATAAGTTTCCATGAACCAAAATCAAAAAAGGCCATGTAAGGAGATGGATTAACCATCCTCAAACTTCTATATAAATTGAAGGGATCATAATTGACTTTAGATTGAAATCTCTGACTTAGAACAATTTGGAATATATCTCCTTTTCTTATATAGTCCTTAGCGGCAATAACTGCATCTTCAAATTCTTTTTTCTGCCAATTACTAGTAATTTCAAAATTTAGATTTTGCTTTTCACTCCAATTTAAAAAATCTTTTTCTTGAATAGGTTTAAGCATCAAACTTCTTAATTTATGAATTTTATCTATACAGTCTTGATAAAGGCTTTCTAAATTAGAGTCTTTTATAGCTGAAGTATCTGCGTATACTACTGCTGTTAAACATCTTTTTATTTGATCAAAAATAACTATTTGATCAAAAAACATCCAGGATCCATAAGGAATATCATTTTGATTATTCTCATTTATGAGGACACTGGGCTCTATTTTATTTATTAATTCATAGCCCCAACTACCATATAATTGTCCTAATGAGGGGAAATCATCAAGGCTAAATGAATTGTATTTCTCGGTCCAAGTCCTTAGTAAATTAAAGGGATCTCCCTTATGAATTTCAGTTTTTCCATCATTCCAGGTTCTAATTAATTCTTCCCCATTACAAACTGCTTCCCAAAGAGGTTTGGTCGCAACAATACTCCATCTTCCTAAATTCTCTCCACCTTCTACAGATTCAAGGAAAACACCGTGTGAATCCTTTTCAGATAATTTTATCCACGTTGATAATGGAGTTTCTAGATCGGCAGGCCAGGTTTCAATGATAGGTATAAAGTTTTTACCTTCTTTATGAGCCTTTAAAAAACTAGCTTTTTGAGAACTGCTCATACAAATAATGTCAGCCCTAATTATAAATATAATTTTCTTTTATATCAACTTGTGAAAATTTATTCAAAAGTTTTTTTAGTTGTAAATTTCAATCCAGCAGGATTAGGATTTTCACCTATTCTTCTTGGATTATGACCAACTTTCTCCCTACCTTCGTTAACCTTTTCAGGGAATACCCCATCTTTGGGATGTAAAAATTCTATATCCCCACCAGGGAATATTCTATAAATTTTAAAATCCTCAATTCTTGGTTTAAAGCTCCTAAGTTGTGTCCCAAGAGCGAGGCATTGTTCTTTTCTTGCA
>Ga0310343_10002189_pt1 | contig 10248 bp, 9 predicted proteins | sample HC15DNA2025_MG_FD_203519 | JGI IMG/M metagenome (GOLD analysis project Ga0310343, IMG submission 203519) | Marine microbial communities from station ALOHA, North Pacific Subtropical Gyre - HC15-DNA-20-25_MG | ecosystem: Environmental > Aquatic > Marine > Oceanic | place: Pacific Ocean: North...
TATGATTGGAGCCGGTTATTACGGCGAAACATCAAGTGCGGGTTCAGATCAATACTGGACAGGATTTGTAATTGCGATGGTAGCATATGTCTACTTGATGAGAAATCTTCAAGCAGAAGGTGCTGGTCTTAAAGCAGCAGAAGCAGAACAGTTTGAGAAAATCAAAAACCTAATACTTGTTGGTTGGATAATTTATCCATTAGGATATCTAGCACCTGTAGCAGGAGATTTCGATGCTATTAGAGAAGTTCTTTATACAATTGCTGACATTATTAATAAAGTCGGTCTTGGTGTATTGGTACTTGGAATGGCAAGAATCAAATCTGGAGAAAAAGTCTAAGACTTTTACTATAGATATTTTATGATAGGCGGCAATGTCCGCCTATCATTTTTTTTAGGGTAGAATTTTATATGGACTTAATAGTTTTTTTTAATACCTTATTTGGTTTCTTCACATTTGTTGCATGGGCCATATGTTCTTTAATTTTGTATTTGATATTTACTAAAAAAAGATTTAGTAAATTAATTAATGATCAGTTTTATAATCTTGCAACCAGTGTTGCACTCTTCTGTTCAATTGGTAGTCTTGTTTATTCAGAAGTCGTAGGTTTTATTCCATGTAAGTTTTGCTGGTATCAGCGTTATCTTATGTATCCGATAGCTCTATTTTTAATAATAGGTTTATTCAATAAATCGGTAATCAAAGCAGGATACCTTAGTGCTATTGGTGCTGGTATCGGTATCTATCATATATATTTGCAAAATGGAGGAGGAGGAGGGGGTTCTTGTGCAATTGATGTTCCCTGTAATTTAAAATACGTAGATATATTTGGATTTATAAGCATTCCCGTTATGGCAACCACAGGATTTTTAACAATATTCTTGTCATTGTTGTATTATGATATTTCGAGAAAGGAAACCGTTGAATAAAAACTTTATTATCGCTGGAGCAGTTGTCTTGGTAATTGGCTTGGCAGTTGCTATTGGTGTTTCTTTAGTTGATGAACCTTTAGATGGAAATTTACCTGAAGGTGAGACAACGATTACTGGACAAGGTTTACCAGAATATGCCGGTGATAATGATGACAATGTTGCAAGGGGTCTTGATGCGCCAATATTTTCAGGACCAAATGAGAATTCTGAGATTGTCTCGTTAGAGAAAAATGGTAATGCAAAAGTTCTTCTGTTTTTAGCTCACTGGTGTGGATTCTGCCAAAAAGAAGTTCCAATTGTACAAGAATATATTGACATCATTGGTATCCCTCAAGGTGTAGAAATTATTGCTGTAGCTACATCAATTGATAGGTCAAGAGATAATTATCCACCACATGACTGGCTAGAGAGAGAAGGCTGGTCAGAGACACAGATTTATGATGTAGACAGAGACATAGGTACAGCTTACGGTGTTAACTCTTTTCCATACTGGGTGTTTTTAGATAAAGATTTAAAGATAGTTGCAAGAAGAACAGGCAACTTACCACAAGATCAAGTAGGACAGCTGCTTATAGCTTTAGCCAATCAGTAATTTTATAGCTTCGCAAATAAAAGTTACTTTGTAAAAACTGCTAAATAGACGAAATTAAATAGACCCATTCTCTCAATTTGAAGATTTAAAAAAGTATCTTTTTTTAAATGATTTTCTGGCTGAGGATAAAAGTCCAGAGACTTATAAAGAAATCTATACTCTTTTAAATTAAATGTAAGAAGACCAATCAAATGAAGTACTTTGAACGTTCCAATTTTATGCAACATTTTTAAGAATGAGTTTTTAGGCCTTGTCATATCTAAAAGGATAAACTTTCCTCCTGGCCTTAAGACTCTATATACCTCTTCAAGAGCTTTATTTGTATCTGATACATTTCTCCATACAAAACTACAAAAAACATTGTCAAAACTATTATCCTCAAAAGGCAAGTTTTCAGCGGAGCCTAGAACTTTATTTTCAAATGTATTTAACTCCAACATCTTTTTATCTGGATCTATAGCAGTAGTTTCAAAGTTAAGAAGTTGTTTGTAAGCAGCACCAGTGCCACTTCCTAAATCAAGAACAGAATTTCCAATAAGGTTACTTACTGCTTTTTCTCTCCAAGATTTATCAAAACCAAATGTCAATACAGTATTAATTAGATCGTAGAACTTATATATGTTTGAAAAGTTAGCTTTCTCAGACAATTACAAAATGTAAGCTACAGCTAAAAGAATTCCGGTTAGAAAATGAATTCCAATTGTGGATACGTTGACTAACAAAAGTTCATAAGGAACTTTTTGTCGATCAGCATTGGGATTATTCCACTTAATCATCCACTCATCAGCCATTTTGAATGCTTTCCATACTAGTGCTAGGGGGATAAGCGCCATAAAAGCATAAACTGTACCAAAATCTGTAAAGAAACTCAGTACTCCAACAAGAGCTACTGCAATAAAAGCCTCAATCATAAACTGTTTGTACAACCTAAGTGGTTTTTCAAGTTTCATCCACTCACCTTTTTCTGCAGTCCTTACTACCCAGGTGTTTTTTCCTACAGCTGCATCTGAAGGTGCGTCCTGGAATTGATTAATCCACACAATCAACATTACAAGAATTGCAATTGGTACAGATGCAATCAATGCTTCTATCCAGTTCCAATTAGAGACTACATTTTCATGAATAGATGCTGTAAGAACATAATGTGCTCCCATTACCATTACAGGCCCAAAACCTAATGCAATTGCTATCTCTCCAAATCCTTTATAGCCTAATCGGACGGGATCTCCGGTATAACCAAGAGCTAGAAATGTTCCTATAATACCAGTCCATAAAATAGGAGTATTTCCGAAAAATGAGCCACTAACTTGTTGGTTAAGATATAAACCAATAGCTACGGTACCTGCAATACTCACCAGTGCTGTGATTAAGACTTGTCCCGGTGTCATTAAGCCAACTTGTATGACTCTACTTCCACCATTAAAGGGACTTGGTACTTTGTTTATTTCGTCTGCGTTAGAAGTATGATCAAAATAATCATTTGATGCATTCGTAGCAACTTGAGCTAGAGAAGCACCTCCTAAAACTAACCAAAACATTCTCCATGACCATGAAGAGTCTAACCCGGCGTCTTTCAAATCATTCCACGCAACTGCAGCTCCAATAAAGATTGGTGCAAATGTTGCTGTTAGGAAGGGAGCTCTTATTGTCCTAAGCCAAAGTCCTATTCGTTTGAGACCAAGTTTAAAAGCCATTTTGACAGCAGAAGTTTTATTTCCTGGAATTGTCTTCCATTGGAATTGTTCTTCTTCATAAAAATTTACATATTTTATTGTTGTAGGTTTTACTTTGTAATAACCAACTACATCATTTTTGATTAAAAATTCGTCTTCCATATATTCTTTGAAAGCGTCAGTAGTTTTAAGAACTAGCTCATAAGCTCTTTTTTTCTCATCTTCATCTTTTATTTTGTAACATTCTCCGTCAATTTGAAGACCTTCAATTCCTTCTTGGCCTTTAGGCCATATAACAACATGAACGCGAGGGTTCAATCTAATCTGCTCAGCCTTACGAGTAGGGTGGAACGTAAAGAATACTATATCTTCCCCATCTCTACTGAAAAATACAGAAGCTCCAGAAGAGTTGCCACCAACACTGGTCGCAATGAACATACGATCAGCTGAATCTAAAACCTTTTCTATTTTGTTATCTAATACATCAACCATAAATTGAACGATAATATGCTTGTGAAATAATGCACAAAGTATTTCTAGAATATTTTTAAATTTTTAACGCATTATTATTGATTAATATGTTTAAAGTCTTTAAAACTCCGGAATTTAAAAAAGCATTAAATTTCTATAAAGCAGAGATTATAGAAAATAAAAGAAATTTTATAATTGCAATGTCATCAGCAGTCTTATGGTGTTTTCTTGTAGTTATTCAACCATATTTAATAAAAATAATTATCGATGAAGGAATTATTACAGGAAACCAAAGGAATCTAATTGTCTTAATTTCATTTATGGTTTTGGCAGGATACTCAAGAGCGGTTTCAATTGGTACAAGAAGATACTTTGGTATGCATGTCTCATACAATGTAGAGGCAGGGATACGGAACAAAATTTTTACTCATATGCAAAAGCTAGCTTTTAATTATCACGACAAAGTACCAACGGGTGAATTAATGGCCCGTGCATCCAGTGATGCATCTCAGGTCAGACTTGCTTTTGCTATTGCCCCACTCGCTACGGCTAATATATTTTTACTATTAATTCTCAGCATTACTCTTTTAACATTAAGTCTTCCATTAGGTGCAATTGTCATCCTCTCTATTCCGGCGGTTCTTTGGCTTGCATCAAATTTTTCCTCAAAAGCTCTAGATGTATCTTTAAAAGTTAAAGAGGCAGAAGCAAGAATGACCACTGAAGTAGAGGAACAACTCGGAGGAATTAGAGTTGTAAAAGCCTTTGGTAATGAAGAGTATGCCTCCAGCAAGGTAGAATCTGCTGTATCAAGCATATATGACTCATCTCTTGATTACCTGAAGCTTAGAACACGTTTTGTTCCAATGTTTGAATTAATACCAATGATTATCACATTAGCCGTCTTAATTCTTGGTGGATATTTGTCAATAAATGAACTTATTTCTTTAGGAGAATTTATTGCTTTTACACAGTACGTTTTTTTACTTTTATGGCCATTAAGAATCACCGCTTGGTTTTTATCTGAAATTCCATCAAGTGTTGCGGCTGGGACAAGAATTTTAGAATTGTTAGATGAGGTTCCACTTATTACTGATAATGAATCTACTGAATCTCTTCCAACTGATGGAGATGGAAGTATTGCATTCAATCAAGTTAATTTCAAATATGGACAAGAAAAAATATTTGATAATTTAAGTTTTAATATAGATGGGAAGAAAACAGTTGCAATTGTTGGGGCTACTGGTTCTGGAAAATCAACACTAGCTTATTTGTTGCCAAGACTTTATGAAGTAGAATCAGGAACTATAGAAATTGATGGTGTCAATATCAATGATCTTAAACTCAATGAATTAAGAAGCAACGTGAGCTTAGCCTTTGAAGAAAGTTTCTTATTTTCAAATTCAGCTCGAGAAAATATAGCTCTTGGTCTAGGAGATGCCTCTCAAGAAGAAGTTGAAGAAGCTGCTTTAACTGCAAGAGCACATGAATTTATTTCATTATTACCTGAGTCTTACGAAACAAAAGTTGGTGAAAGAGGTTATGGACTATCAGGAGGTCAAAGACAGAGAATAGCTTTAGCAAGAGCAATCCTCAGAAAACCAAGGATACTTATATTAGATGATGCTCTTTCTGCTGTTGATGCATCAACTGAAGAGGAGATAAGAAGTGAATTGAAATCAGTAATGAACAATATGACTACGTTAATTATCACGAATAGAGCTCCTACTATAGAGCTTTGTGATGAAGTAGTCTTTATTGAGAATGGGACTGTTAAAGCACAAGGCACTCATACTGAATTAATTGATAATATTGAAAGTTACAAATCTCTGTTTTTGGAGAGCGAATCAGTGGATACACAAAATGATAGATAATACTTTTTTTAGGTCGTATAAATTAGTTCCAGAGGTTAATAAACCATTCTTATATAGCTCTTTAATTGCTATGGCCGCAACCTTAATTAGAATGATTGGTCCTCAATTAATTTCTAGAGGAATAGATAATGGAGTTCTTAAATCAGATTACAACTATTTATTAGAGCAAAGTTTTTATTACTTTTTGACATTAGTTGCTTTATATTTTGTAGCTAGCAAAGCTCTTTTATCTATCGGATTGGTTGGAGAATTATATGTTAGAAGAGTGAGAGAAAAACTATTCAGACATCTATCGTCATTAGATATTAATTATTTTGAAAAAAACAAAACAGGTGTATTGGTTGCAAGAATGACATCAGATATGCAGAGCTTGAATGAATTTGCAAGAGAAGGTGCGAGCAGCATTATTACTGCATTACTAACGATTTTTGGAGCTACAATTGCAGTTTTTCTTGTAGATGTTCGACTGGCACTTTTATCGTTCTTAATTCTTCCGTTACTTGGAATCGCAACTAAAATTTTTAGAAATTATGCGGATAAAGCTTATTGGTCTGTTCGAGAGTGGATTGGACAAGTTTTATCTTCATTGCAGGAGGGAATTTCTGGTGTTCGGATTATCCAAGCTTACGCAGATGAAACTTCTCAACTAGATAATTTTAAGAAAGTAAATAATGAGCACTTTAAAGCAAATATGCAATCTGCTAAAAATATTGCTTTCTATTTTCCATTTTTAGAAATTACAAGAGTAACTTCTATAGCAATTGTTATCTGGTTTGCTGCACAAAGAATTGATCAAGGCACATTAACTGTTGGAGAATTAGTTGCATTACTTTTTTACTTGAACTATTTTTTTGATCCATTAATAATGCTGTCGTTCAATTATGACTTGTTGAGATCTGCAGGATCTTCTATGAAAAAAGTTTTTTCAATTTTGGACGAAGAACCTGTACTTAGTAATACTGGATCAACTACTCCAGATATGGAAAACAACAATGTAATTGAGTTTGATAAAGTGAACTTTTCGTATGGTAGAGAAAGGGTTTTACATGATGTTTCATTTTCTATCAATAAAGGTGAAAAAATTGCGATTGTTGGAGAGACTGGTGCTGGGAAAAGCACTATAGCAAAACTTATTTTAAGATTTTACTTACCCAATGAAGGGGATGTCAATTTTTATGGTGAACCTTCAAGAGAAGTTACGCAAAAATGGGCAAGAAAAAATATTGCATATGTACCTCAGGAAAGCTTTTTATTTAGGGGATCAATCAAAAACAATTTAGTATATTCAAATCCTGAAGATATTAATTTAGAACAAGAACTTCAGGAAATCGGAGTCCTTGATTGGTTTGAAAGATATGAAAACGGATTAGACCAGGAAGTTGGTGAAAGAGGATCTAATGTATCAGCTGGGGAAAGACAATTCATAGCCTTACTAAGAGCTGTTTTGGCTAAAAGAGAGATAATTGTTTTTGATGAGGCTACTGCGAATCTTGATATTGAGTCAGAGAATTCTATTCTTGACGCAACAGATAGACTACTTGCTTATCAAACCTCAATTGTTATCGCACATAGACTAGAAACAATAATTAATGCTGAAAAAATAATAGTTATGCATGATGGAAAATTAGTAGGTTTCGATAATCATGAAAATTTATTAAAGAATAATGAAATATATCAAGATTTATTCTCAGCTTGGAAATTAGTTAACTAGTTTCTGTTTCTAACCTTTTATTAGCAATTTCAATATAATCTTTATTTATTTCATAACCGACATAGTTTCTCTTAAGGAGTTTAGATGCTACTGCCGTAGTGCCACTTCCAATAAATGGGTCAAGAACTAAGTCGTTTTTAAAGCTATAAAGATTGATGAATTTCTTTGGAAGTTCAATAGGAAAAGGTGCTGGATGCCCAATTTTTTTTGCCTTTTCAGGATTTATATTCCATATAGATAATGTAGATTCCATAAACTCATCTTTTTCAATAGTTGAAACACCTCCACTTGAATTTTTCATTGAATCTTTTGAAAAAACAAGACAGTATTCGTGTATATCTCTAATAACTGGATTTGAAGCGGACAACCAGCTTCCCCAGGCAAAATTAGCATTTGCTCCTTTAGATTTTTGCCATATAATTTCACCTCTCATAATGAAGCCAATTTCGGTTAAAACTTCTGTAAAATATTTTGAAAATGGAATATAGGGCTTTCTACCTAAATTTGCAACGTTTACTACTAGCCTTCCTCCAGAATTTGTAACTCTATAAGTTTCTGAAAAAACTTTATTTATCATTTTCCAATACTCTTCGTCATTTAAATCTAAATCACTATCTTTTCCAATATTGTAAGGAGGTGAAGTGACTGTAAGTGAAACACAGTTATCAACAAGTTCTTTCATATTTTCAGAACTTTTGTTAAATATTTCATTCTTAACTGAGGAGGTATTGTTATCTTGATGTATTTCTTTTAGTTCTTTCTCATGTTGAAAGCTTGATACAAATGCTTTTCTTGAGCCAGACCCACTTTTGAAAAATGAACTTTTTTTCATAACTAAATTTTACATGTTTTAAAATAACTACATGTCAAAGAGATTAACTTTCATGTTTGTTTTTACTTTCTTAACATCTCTTTTATACCCAAATCAAACAATTCAAGCAAAGCATGATTCCTTTTTACAAAATATGGTATTTCCTGTTAAACATGTAATGGCTCATTTTTACGATGACTGGGGAGAAATTAGGGGAAATGGTAATAGAGTACATGAAGGAATTGATATCAGAGCTCCTAAAGGCGCACCTGTGGTTGCAATTGCTGATGGAAGAGTTAATACTATCTCTTATTCAGATTCATCTGGATACTATATAGCCATAGATCATGAAAACGGATGGCTTTCTTTGTATGTACATTTAAATGACGATATTGAGGGAAATGATAATTTTGGTGGAAAAGAGACAGCCTTTGCAAAAAATCTTTATTTAGGAGCTGAAGTTATAGCTGGTCAAATAATTGGATATTTAGGAGATTCTGGAAATGCAGAAGGAACTGTGCCACATGTACATTTTGAAGTCAGATATATGGGTAAGTCATTTAATGCTTATCAATACATAAAAGATTCTTGGTTTAGATTTGATCAATTTATTCGTTTTCCTAAAAAAATTGGCTTAAATTTATTTTAAGTCAATAAATTTTTCATTAACTTCTTCAACTTCTTCAAGACTTAGAACCGTATCAAAATAATCATTTTTGCCTGAATGTTTAATATAAGTAAGGTTATCAATTTCTAAAATATTATTTTTAGGTTCTTCTTTTGAAACCCATAAAATTCTTTGCAAATTTGAATTTTGAATTGCATTTACAAAAATGTCACTCAATTTCTTATTTTTTTCCACGAAAAATATTCCACAATATGCTCCCTCAGATGCTGTTGATATATGTGAATCATCAGCGATATCACCAATGGCCTTTTTACCAGGAATTTTATCGATAAAATCTTGTGAATTTTTATCTGATACAAATACCCTTAAATCTTGATTTTGCACATCAAGTCTATTTAATAACTCAATGTGTTCTTCATCTATTGGATTAATAAAAAAAGCAGGCATAGTAAAAGAGTAATCAAAAACAGAAAATAATTTAAATCAATACTTTTTCTTATTGGCTCAGCACTTTATTAATATAAGGTCATGGCAAATGTTGATATTGATTTAGGAAAATACTCTTTAGGGTGGTCTGACCCTGAAAAAAATGTGTTTAAACCTGAAAAAGGTTTAAATGAAGAAATTATTCGTAAAATGTCTGAAATTAAGGAAGAACCTGAATGGATGCTTGATTTCAGACTTAAAGCATATAAAAGATTTCTTGATAAGCCTATGCCAGAATGGGTTGCAAAGGAAAAATTAAGCCAATTAGATTTTGATGATATTTATTACTACATAAAACCTACTGAAGATCAAGCAGACTCATGGGATGAAGTACCAGAAGAAATTAAACAAACTTACGAAAAACTTGGTATACCTGAGGCCGAAAGAACCTATCTTGCTGGAGTTACGGCGCAATATGAAAGCGAAGTTGTTTATCACAAAAATAGAGAAGATTTAGAAAAATTAGGCGTATTATTTTGTGATATGGATACAGCAGTTAGAGAGTATCCGGAATTAGTTCAAGAATATTTTGGAACAGTTATTCCTCCAGGTGACAATAAGTTTGCTGCACTAAATTCAGCTGTTTGGTCAGGTGGATCATTCATTTATGTCCCAAAAGGTGTACATGTCGAAGATCCTTTGCAAGCATATTTTAGAATTAATGCAGAAAATATGGGTCAATTTGAGAGAACCTTAATTCTTGTCGACGAAGGAGCTTCTGTACATTACATTGAAGGTTGTTCAGCACCTGTTTATACAACGGATGCTTTACATTCCGCAGTTGTAGAGATTGTTGTCAAAGCATCTGGGACTTGTAGATACACAACAATTCAAAACTGGTCAAATGATGTTTATAACCTAGTCACAAAAAGAGCACAAGCTTTTGGAAATGCAACAATGGAATGGATTGATGCAAATCTGGGTTCAGGTCTAACAGTTAAATATCCTTCTGTTTATTTAATGGAACCAGGCGCTCATGGAGAAGTGTTATCTGTAGCTTTTGCTAACTCAGGCCAACACCAAGATACAGGAGCAAAAATGGTTCATCTTGCTCCTGATACAACTTCTT
>Ga0310343_10002190_pt1 | contig 10242 bp, 7 predicted proteins | sample HC15DNA2025_MG_FD_203519 | JGI IMG/M metagenome (GOLD analysis project Ga0310343, IMG submission 203519) | Marine microbial communities from station ALOHA, North Pacific Subtropical Gyre - HC15-DNA-20-25_MG | ecosystem: Environmental > Aquatic > Marine > Oceanic | place: Pacific Ocean: North...
AATTTAGACAATTTAATTTATTCCTACTTTCGATATCACTTATTTTATCTACGTCGATTTTTGTATGCAAAAAATTATATTTCAAATCAATAGAAGAAAAGTTGGCAATAGTTTTTTTAAGTACATTATTTGTACTCCATTCAATATTTATAAAAGGTTGATAAAGGTTTTGGGATAAAAATAATTTTTGAGAAAAAGCAATTAACCAATAACCCCCATCATTAGATGGCCCTAATATAAGATCATTTGTTTTTAGTTCTTCAATTGTACTAATTAAATCCATATGACATAAATCGGGCAAATCAGTACCAATAATAATAATATTTCGAAAATTTTTTTTTAAACACAAATTCTTATTATTTATTATTTGTCTTTTCATTTTTTCTCCTAAGGATCCTCTCCCCTGCAAGTTGAAGTTTTTTATACCCAAACTATTAGACCATTTTTTACTTTTTCTGAAGCCAATACCAGATGTCGCTAGAGAGATATCGATTAATTCCTTTTTTTTTACTGATAAAGCTACGGATATAGTATGCCTAGTCATCTTTTCTTGGATTTTTGCAGAATTTAGTCTACCAATATCTTTAGATAATCTTGTTTTACATCGGCCAAATGCATGCCACTTTGCCATTATTATGAGCAGTGATTTATCCAAAAAAAGTAAATCATTCAGTGATGTTAAGTATAAGCTTTTGAGAATTAATAAAAAATTATTTGTAGAAAGAAATAGCTGCTTTGTTAAAAAATTTTAAATTTGTCCTGATCTTATGATTAGACAATGGCCAATTATTAAATTCCAACTAGATTAAAGATCTGTAGAATAAATTTAGTGCAAGCAGTTAATCCTATTTGGGCAGAAGTTCAACAATTACTTCAACGAAACTTAAGTAAGCCTTCATTTGAGACCTGGATAAGGCCTGCAAAATTCAATTGTTTTGAAAATGGCTTATTGACTTTAACTGCTCCTAATAGTTTTTCTAGTGATTGGCTAAGAAAAAATTATTGTGAGACAATTGAAAAAGCTGCTAAAGAAATTTGTGGACATAGTGTAAAAGTTATCTTTAAATCTGAAGAAAATATCACCAATCAACAAAAAGAAAAGGATTTGATTAGAGAGCATAATTATAATTCTCAGACTAAATCTTTAATCTCTAGCAATAGTGATCCTGCAGTAAATAGGGTAAAAAAATCTCATTGCTTGAATTTGCGTTACGTTTTCAAGAGATTTGTTGTGGGTCCCAATAGTAGAATGGCGCATGCTGCAGCTTTGGCAGTTGCAGAATCTCCTGGAAGAGAATTCAACCCATTATTTATATGTGGCGGTGTTGGTTTAGGGAAAACTCATCTAATGCAAGCAATAGGCCACTATAGAGTTGAAATAGATCCTCAAGCGAAAGTTTCATATGTTTCTACTGAAACTTTCACTAACGATCTTATTGTCTCTATAAGAAAAGATGGAATGCAGGCATTTAGAAATAAATATAGAGCTGCAGACTTAATATTGATTGATGACATTCAGTTCTTAGAGGGTAAAGAGTACACACAAGAAGAATTTTTTCATACTTTTAATGCGCTACATGAAGCTGGGAAACAAATTGTTATTGCAAGCGATAGACCACCTAATCAAATTCCAAGATTACAAGAGAGATTAATATCAAGATTTTCAATGGGGCTTATCGCAGACATCCAGCCTCCTGATCTTGAAACTAGGATGGCGATTTTACAAAAAAAAGCGGAACAAGAGAGAATGAATTTGCCAAGAGATCTAATTCAGTTTATTGCAGGAAGATTTACATCCAATATTAGAGAACTTGAGGGGGCTTTCACTAGGGCAGTTGCTTTTGCTTCAATAACTGGGCTTCCAATGACTGTTCAATCAATTGCGCCAATGCTTGATCCTAATAGTGTTGGCGTAGTAGTAACTCCAAAGCAAGTTATTAATAAAGTTTCTGATTTTTTTAATGTCTCAACTGATGAATTAATTAGTTCAAGTAGGAGAAAGCCTGTAAGCCAGGCCAGACAAATAGGTATGTACCTTATGAGACATGGAACTGATCTAAGTCTTCCAAGGATAGGAGATGAATTTGGAGGTAAAGATCATACGACAGTTATGTATGCCATTGAACAAGTTGAAAAAAAATTATCTACTGATCCTAATGTCGCAAGCCAAGTTCAAAAGATAAGGGATTTACTTCAGATAGACTCAAGGAAAAATTTGTAATCAATTCATTTTAAAAAGTTTTGGATCTTGGTCATATCTATGTTTAGTGGGTATGGGATCTATATCTGAATCAGCACTGAAAGATTCAATTTTATTTAAAGATTGTCTTAATAATCTAGCTGAAATAAGAGGCATGTCTCTAGGTACAGAAATTCTATTTTTCAAATACTTTAAAGCCTTTACATTAATATTATTAGGCAAACAAATTTGTCCATCTATCATATAAATTAGGGCGGATCTTAAGGATTCATCAAATAATTTTTTTTCATAGGGATTGGCTCTAATTATGTTATCTTTATGCTTTAAAACCCTTTTAAGGGCAAATTTTGCGTAATAATTTAAATCAAAATTTTTATTTAATTCCAGATTTCCAAGACCTTGACCATTATTGATTAATTCAGAAAAATAAATTTGATTATTATTTTCTTCTTTATAACATCCACCCATTTGGGGCGGTAAATCATGCGAGTGTGTATGAAAATCTCCTTGAGTACCTCTATAAATACTACATTCCTCAAATTTGGTCAGCCAATTATTAATATAGGGAAATTTTTCTCTTAAGTTAAATCCTTTGTAATAGGCTAAAGATGCATTCATTCTCTCCATATAAGGGATAAAAATTATATCCCCGATACCAGGTTCTATATCACCATGTTGGCTTAAAGAGGGATCAATAAATCCCATTTCGGAAGTGCTTAATAGTTTTTCGAATTTTACAAGGACCTCTTGAAACCTTTTTTTTCTTAAAGATTTATCAATGAAATTAAAGGAATCTCGGCAGAGCCAATTACACCATGATCTGAAAATTTCTCTTTCTAATTCTCTTATCTCTATAAGACTTTTCGAATGAATATAAGAACCTAATGACCCAAATACATTTTCTAAGAATGAGATGATATTATCGCTCTCTGTAATTATTTTGTCCTTATATTGAACAGCTGGTAATTTACCAGATTTGACCTTCATAAGGTAAGATTTTTCTTTTTGGCCGTAGCAAAACATATTTATTTTCTTCACTTTGTATGGAATTCTTTTGAATTCAAGCCACAGCCATATTTTTTGACAGTAAGGACACCAAGAATGTCTATCCCTATAAAGAGTTACCATAGCTTCGTCTTTCTTATAACCAAAGAGCCTTAAATTTGTATGGGAATTATTTATGCCATTGACTCTATCGTAATCTTCTATTTCAATTTTATTTAAATCTTCCCAGGTCAGAATCTCGTTCATTGTTTAGATTAAGGCTGTACAGTTAAGTTATAATAGTTGATTAAAAAAGGCCTTGGAATTTCAATTTGATTTAATTGTTGTTGGTGCAGGATCTGGAGGCCTGGCTGCTGCAAAACGTGCTGCAGGTTATGGAGCAAAAGTTGCAATTATAGAAATGAATAAAGTTGGAGGAACTTGTGTGATAAGAGGGTGTGTTCCCAAGAAATTAATGGTTTATGCAGCTAAAAATAGAAAAAATATGTTTTCTGCGGAAGGATATGGTTTAAAAGGAAATGGTATCAGTTTTGATGCTAGTACTTTATTAGATAATGTTAGAAAAGAAGTCTCTAGATTAAGTGCCTTACATAAAAATTCCTTAAAAAAATTTAACGTAAATATTTTTGAGGGTATAGGACGATTTTGTAGTCATAATGAATTAGAAATAATTTGTCCAAAAACAAATAAAACTTTAAATAAAATAAAATCTAAGAAAATTCTAATTTCTGTTGGGGGAAAGCCGAAGAAATTAAATATTCCTGGAATAGATTTGGCATGGACAAGTGATGATGTTTTTGAATTAGATAGTTTTCCTAAGTCATTATTAATAGTTGGGGGGGGATATATTGCCTGTGAATTTGCCTCTATTTTCAATAATTTAGGAACTAAGGTAACCCAACTAATACGGGGCGAAAATTTACTTAATGGCTTTGATGAAGATCTATCTTCATGTTTAGAGGAATCTTCAAGTTCTGCTGGAATTAATATAATAAGCCGAAATCAAATAAAGTCTATTGAGCTTGTTAATGGCAAACTTGAGTCTATCTTGGAATCTGGTAGTAAAGTTATCACAAATAACATACTTATAGCTATAGGTAGAGAACCAAATCTTATGCCTTTGAATTTAGATTTTTTAAATCTAGAAATGGATGGTCCTTATTTGCATGTTAATGAATTTAATCAGACTAGTAACTCTAGTATATTCGCAGTCGGCGATGTTATAAATAAACCAAATTTAACTCCAGTTGCAATTGAACAAGGACGAGTATTCTCAGATAATTTTTTTAATGGCCAAAAAAGAAAAGTTAATTACAAAAATATCTCCAAGGCAGTTTTTACTATTCCTGAAATTTCAAGCGTTGGATTATCTGAGATGGAAGCAAAAGAGATATATTCTGAGGAAAATATAAAAATTTTTAAATGTAAATTTATTCCCATGTCGAATACTTTTAAAAAAAATAAATCTAAGTGTATGTTGAAAATAGTAGTTAATAAAAAAAACGATAAAGTTTTGGGCTGTCATATGTTCGGAGAAACAGCATCTGAAATTATTCAAATGGTTGCAATTTCATTAAACGCGGGTGTAACAAAAAAAGATTTTGATGTCACCATGGCTTTACATCCAACTATCTCAGAAGAATTTGTGACTATGTATGGGTAATATTAGGGTTTAGAAAATTTGAATTTTTCTAACCAAAAAAGTGACATAGTTAGAAATGTAAAATAAATAAAAATAACAACTCTTAATTCATAAAGATAATTAAATCCATTTAAAAAAAGAATCTTATCGAGAATGTAAAAAATATAAAGACTCAAGAGAATAAATCCTTCAATTCTAGTTATTTTCCCTTTGGTCCAAAAAATTGGAAGGCAAGCAAAAGTGGTTAAAACCATAAATGGGAGGTCAACTTTTATCAGGCTTTGTTCAATTGACAAACCATTAAATCCCGAAAATATGCTACAACTTCCAAGTATTAAAAGTTGATTGAGCAAATTGCTTCCTACTACATTTCCAATTGCAAGATCTGTATTCCCTCTAAAAGCTGCAATTATTGAAGTCGCTAATTCTGGTAGAGATGTTCCAGTAGCAACAATAGTTAAACCAATAATAATTTCATTAACCCCTAAGAGAATCGCAAGAGTTTGAGACCCACTTATTAAAATGTTGGAACCAATGCTTAAGAGAAATATTCCAAATATCAATTTTAGTAAAGTATTTAGCTTTCCTTTTTTTTCATCAATATTATTTTCTATTTCTGGTTCAGCATTTTTTAAATCATCTTCTTTTTCATTGATAGTTTTTATTTCCCAAACAGTATTTAATATTAAACAAAAAATTAGAAATATTCCAGCTTGCCATGTTAAAAGGCCAGTTGATGACATTGCCCAAACCGCACAAGAAATAGCCATTAAAAGAGGAACATCCCTTCTAACTATTCTGCTTTTTACCTCTAAAGGAGTTATAAGTGAACTTATCCCTAGAACGACAAGGACATTAAAAATATTGCTGCCTATTACATTGCTTACAGCAAGCGAATCACTACCTTTTAGAACTGAATTTAAGCTTACTAATAGTTCAGGAGAGCTTGTTCCCAGAGAAACAACTGTTAAACCAATTATTATTTGTGGAATTCCTAAAATCAAAGATAGTTTTATGGCTCCTTGAATAAAGATTTCGCCTCCCGCAAAAAGTAAAATAATACCTATTATTATTTCTATAACTGGCAAAATAAAGTCACTCATATTAGCTTAATTATTTAAATAATTGAATCTTTAAAAATTAATTAATAACTATCCTCGAATATCTATAAATTATTGTCAAATTTTATTTACTGTTAAAATTAATTAAATAGAAAAAATTTTGAAGACATTTACAATTATAAAACCTGATGATTGGCACCTACATTTGAGAGAGGGTCCTATTTTAAAAAATATCGTTAAGTATTCATCAAAGTATTTTGGGAGAGCAATAATAATGCCCAATACTAAAGACCCTATTACATCAATAAATAGAGCAATAAAATACAAAAAATCAATTTTAGAAGCGTTACCTGAAAACTCTAAATTTCAACCCTTATTAACAATTTATCTTAGTGATGAGACCAATAAAGATGAATTAATTAAAGGTTTCAAAAATAATGTTTTTTTCGCCGCAAAGCTATATCCCGCTAATGCAACAACAAATTCTAAGTATGGAGTAAAAAAAATAAAAAATCTTTATAAAATTTTTGAATCGATGCAGGATTGTGGAATGCCACTATTGATTCATGGAGAGGTAACTGATCCTAAAGTAGATATATTTGATAGAGAAGAAGTTTTCATTGATAGAGAGCTTTTACCTTTAGTAGAAAGATTTCCAAAATTAAAAATTGTTTTAGAGCATATAACTACATCATATGCAGTTGATTTCGTTCAAGAAAATAATATTGGTGCAACTATTACTCCTCATCATTTACATATCAATAGGAATGCCATGTTTTTTGGAGGATTAAATAGTGATTTTTATTGCTTGCCAGTTGCTAAAAGGGAGAACAATAGAGTTGCACTTAGGAGAGCTGCAACTAGCGGGAAAGAATGTTTTTTCTTGGGAACTGATTCAGCTCCACATCTAAGAGAATGGAAAGCCTTTTGTGGTTGTGCGGGTATTTTTAATGCTCCTGTTGCATTGGAGAGTTATTTAACAGTATTTGAGGAAGAAAATGCAATTGACAAGTTTGAGAAGTTTGCAAGCTTTAATGGCCCTCGATTTTATAATTTACCAGTTAACAAAGAAAAAATAAGATTAGCCTCTGGACTAAACAAAATTGAAGAATTTATTCATGTTGTTGAAGATAAGAATGTTATTGGAAAAATAAAGCCATTTCATGCAGGGGAAACTTTGAATTGGATAGTAGAAAGTTTACCTTTTTAATTATTGGGAATTCTCAAAAAATAAAGTTTAATTTTTACCTTTAAAATGGAATAATCTTGTTTGAGGAAAGAACTTATTAAAATTTCAGAATGCGCTATTAATCAAAAATAAAAGAGTTTTTATCTTGAAATTAAGTAGTTGATTAATGGTTACAAGATTTTTGGATACAAATATGATATATGATTGATATATGAAAGAAAAACCAAAAGTTTATATAGGAATGTCTATTGATATTCTTCATCATGGTCATATCAATATTATTGAAAAAGCTAGTGAATACGGAAATGTAATAGTTGGATTGTTGAGTGATAAAGCTATTTCTACTGGTAAAAGAGTTCCATTACTTACTTTTGAACAAAGAAAAAAAATAGTTGAAAATTTGAGACATGTTTCCGAAATAGTAGTCCAAGATGAATGGGATTATTCTAAAAATATTATTAAATATAGACCTGATTACATGATACATGGTGATGATTGGCTGTCAGGTCCATTAGTTCCATACCGCGAGTTGGCAATTAAAGCTTTAGAAACTTATGGTGGGAAATTAATTGAGATTCCATATACTAAGGGAATTTCCTCATCAAAATTATTGCAAAATATCAGAAAAGTTGGAACTACTCCAGACTCAAGAAGATCAAACCTCAAAAGATTGCTCGCAGCAAAAGATATAGTAAGAATTATTGAAAGCCATAGTCCTCTTTCTGCATTAATTGCTGAAAGAGTAAGCGTAAATGTAAATAATGAATTTAAGGAATTTGATGGGTTTTGGTCAAGTTCTCTAACTGACTCAACTCACATGGGTAAACCAGATATAGAAGCATTAGATATTTCAAAAAGATTAGAAAATATTAATAATATTTTTGATGTAACAACAAAGCCTCTAATTATAGATGCAGATACGGGAGGTAAAATTGAACATTTTAATTTAAATATAAGGTCTATAGAAAGATTAGGAATATCAGCTGTAATCATTGAGGATAAAAAAGGGTTAAAGAAAAATTCTCTTTTAGGAAATGATGTTGAACAAACTCAGGAGAATATTGATTCATTTAGTGAGAAAATTTTTGCTGCAAAGCAAAATGTTATTTCGGACGATTTTATGATTATTGCTAGAGTAGAAAGCCTGATCCTTGATAAAGGTGTTAATGATGCTATTGAAAGGAGTATTGCTTATGTAAAAGCAGGGGCTGATGGAATAATGATCCACAGCAGAAAAAAATTACCTGATGAAGTTTTTTATTTTTCTAAAGAATTTCGTAAAGTATTCCCTTATGTACCATTAGTGGTTGTGCCTACAAGTTTTAATAAAGTTACTGAAAATGAACTAGCCCAAAATGGATTCAATATTGTAATTTATGCAAATCATTTATTAAGGGCAGCTTATCCATCCATGAAAAAAGTTGCTGAAAAAATACTTATTGATTCATGTTCTTTTGGCGTCGATAAAGATATTATTAGTATTTCTGAGATACTTGATTTAATACCAGGCACTAGCTAAATGATTGAACTTAATATTTTTTTAAAAGCATTGAAAAATGAAAATGTTAATTTTGTCACAGGAGTGCCAGATAGTCTTCTAAAGGATATTTGTGGTTTCATGAGTGATAACTTGCCTCCTGAGCAGCACATTATTGCAACAAATGAGGGATCTGCAATTGGTTTGGCTATAGGAAATTACTTGGCTACTAAATTCGTTCCTTTGGTTTATTTACAAAATTCTGGTTTAGGAAACATAATCAACCCTCTCGTTTCATTAGCTGATCCTTCTGTTTACGGAATTCCAATGCTTTTGATGATTGGATGGAGAGGAGAAGTAAATGAAAATAAACAGATTAATGATGAACCCCAACATAAAAAGCAAGGTAAAATCACATTAGATCAACTTGAGTTATTAAATATACCCTATGTAATACTAAATAAAGATTCCCAGAATATAAATCAAATTATCAACAAATGCGTAAGATCTTCTAGATCTAGGCAAGGCCCCGTGGCTATTGTTGTCAAAAAAAATAGTTTTCAAAAGTATAAAAATTTTTATAGTAAAAGCAAAAAGCAAATTGATTTACCTTCTAGAAAAAAAGTGTTGGAAATTATTGTAAAAAATATTCCAAGATCCTTCCCAATAGTCTCTACCACTGGAGTTGCCTCAAGAGAATTATATGAAATTAGAACAGAATTAGGCATTAAAGATCAATCTGATTTTCTTACTATTGGAGGTATGGGTCATGCAAGTCAAATAGCTTCAGGAATAGCGATTGCAAATATTAAAAGAAAAATATTTTGTATAGATGGAGATGGTTCAGCATTGATGCATATGGGTGCTTTTGCAATAAATTCTGAACAAAATAATCTAATTCATATATTAATAAATAATGGAGTTCATGATTCTGTTGGTGCTCAACCAACTCAGGGCCAGAAATTAAATTTTTCGGAAATAGCAAAAGTATTTGGCTACAAATATTCTTATAAGGTTAAAAATATAGATGAGGTTTCTAAATTGTTAAATAAAATTATAAATAATGATGGGAGTACTTTTGTTGAGATAATTTGCAAACCTGGATTTAGCAATAATCTTGGTAGGCCGTCTAAAAATCTAGAAAAAAGTAAAATTGATTTTATGTATTTTTTATCAAAATAGGAAACTAGTTATTAAATAAAGTTTTTAATTAAAATATAGAATTAAAATCTTAATAAAAAAATTTCTTTATTTATTTGAAAAATTTGTTTGATTTTTTTCTAAAAGTTATATTAGAGTTTAAAGTATAAAGATTAATTTATGAGTGATAATTATATTCTACCGAATAATATTTCTGATTTTATAAAACTCAGAAATGATGAGAAAATTCTATTTACTGCAGGTCCAGCAAGCTTAAGTAAGGAGAATATATTGGGATTAAGGGCTTGTTTCGGAAGAGACGATCAAGACTATTCAAGAATAGAAAATTATGTAATGAATAAACTTAGGCATATTAGTGGCCAAGAAAATATTGTTAGATTGCAGGGCTCGGCCTCTTTAGCATTAGAAATTATTAGCTTAAATTTTTTATACGGAAAAGTTCTAGTTGTTTCTACTGGTTTTTATTCAAATAGATTACTAAGATTGGCAAAAGATGCAAAATTAATA
>Ga0310343_10002191_pt1 | contig 10241 bp, 8 predicted proteins | sample HC15DNA2025_MG_FD_203519 | JGI IMG/M metagenome (GOLD analysis project Ga0310343, IMG submission 203519) | Marine microbial communities from station ALOHA, North Pacific Subtropical Gyre - HC15-DNA-20-25_MG | ecosystem: Environmental > Aquatic > Marine > Oceanic | place: Pacific Ocean: North...
CGTCGTCGTCGTCGTCGTGCGACGATGGCAGCCAGACGCTCTGCTTTCTTTCCCAACACCACCACCACCTCCCGCGAAAGAGGCGTCGATGTGCTCTGCACGAAGAGCGAAGTCTCTTTGAACGAAAAGAAGAGCGCTCTTTTTCTGAGCGCTTTCTTTTCCCCAAATGTAATAGTTTTTGCCATTTTTTTATCGCGGAAGGAAAAGGAGAGAAAGAGAGGGAGAGAAAGCGCGTCGAAAAGCCCTCTTCCGGCCGGCGGGGCGACGTCGTCGGAGAAGAAAGGCGACGCGGAAGGAGAAGGAGAGGAGGCGCGCGACTTTGACGAGAGGGAGAGATTTTGGGCGATGATTTTGACGAGGATGATTTTGATGATGATTTTGATGATGATGATGATGGTGATGATGACAACGACGAGGATGCACACGGCGGATGCGTTTTCGCTGGCCGATACCGTTGCCTCTCACGCGTCCTATGTTCTCCAAAAGATGAAGTCGAGGATCGTCTACGACTCGACCGGACAGTCCGCGCCGACGAAATCGATCGAGCAAATTAAGATACGCGGAGATTCGAGAGATTCGGTGTTTGAAACCGACGACGTGGCGCCGATGACGGAAGAAGAGGTGGAGGAATCTTTGGCCGAACACGAAGATGCAGAGGAAGAAGGGGAGGAGGGTCCGTACGTCGTGAGAAAGACGCCGAGTAGTGACGGTGGAAAGATCGAAGAGGGCGAAGAGAGCACGAATGAGGAAGAAAAAGATGTAATGTTTGGAATGAAAGTCAGTCACAACGCGAGATGGTGCGGAGGACAAACATCTGGATTTGGATGGAAGACGAGGAGCGAAGCGGAAATGCACAGGAAGAGTTTAGCGAAGATTAGCGAGAAACGCAGAGGAATTGGACGGAGGAGGATGTTGGTGTCTTCTGATGAAGGTATAATAGAGAGAATAGAGAACGAAGAGGAGAGCGATAGCGATTACGATGAAAACGAGAGGATGCTGCAAACGATGCTGAAATTGAACAACGCAACGACATCTTTCGTCGAGGCAGAGGAAGATGATTCCTTTATTGAAAACATAAAGAGAAGGAACACGCTCGCGCTTCGAGCACTGCGCGGTCGAAGGACTCGAGGTGGTACCGGTACCACTCCACTTTCCGGTAAATACTCTCAAGGGTACTTTGGATGCGAACGGATATGGGGAAAAATAAAGAACGAAAACGAGAATAAAGCCACGCGAGTCGATGCGATTCCCGATAAACAACTCTCACCTGGATTGAGAGCGGTGAAAATGTGTATAAAAGATATATCAAAATGTGGTGCGGATGCCATGAGAGGGGCGGCGGAGTTACCATCCACTTCTCTCATTCACGCGTTGCCAAACTCAGGGAAGAAGAAATACAACTCGTGCGCGATTGTTGGCAACGCTGGGACGCTGTTGAAATCGAAAGCGTACGGAGAGGCTATCGATAAACATGATATCGTCATGCGCTTCAATGTGATGACTTTAACCCCTCGACTTGCACTGAACGTCGGCACGAAGACGTCATTTCGAATGGTGAACCATTTACGAAGTCGACACGCGTGCTGTCCAAAAAGTCAAGGCGGAAAAGGTAAAATGCCCGAGAAAGGAGACAAAGCGAAAGGTATAAGTTTAATCTTGTGGCATCCCGGGCGACAAGCGCAGCTTTTACGAGCGTGCAAAAAAAACATTCCAAATGCTAAGGTGAGTTCAATACCAGAATCTTACATTAAGAAAGAAGTCAACGTGATGAACGCTATGCGCAAAGATTTAATGCGGTTAGGATTTGGTCCGTTTAGCGATTGGAAACAAGGCACGTCCGGATTCCATGGGATTTTATTGCTCACCGGAATGTGCGACCATTTATCCTTGTACGGTATCACCAGTTTTAGCGCGAAAAAAGGTAAATCGAAAGGTCCGGATCAATACGGAGGTAGAGGAAGTAAAAACATGGCCAGTTGGGTGTGGCACGATTGGGAAGGCGAAGCGTACGCGTGGCGATTATTACACGCAACTGGGAAAGCAACCGTATGTTCCAACTCGTAAAAGGTAAAAGAAGGGAGAGAAGTAGTTCATAGTGCGAATTATGATAGCAAATAGTATTAGTATATATGAGCTCGATAGGTACTGGTACCATGGTACCTTACGACAATGCATAGAATAATTAAATATACGGAGAATTTTTGAGCGAAAACGAGAGATTGTGAAGAAGTTGCACGCTTAAATTTATAACTACTTCCACTAAAACGACTACGGAACAGTATACTACGTATCCCCTCTAATAATATCCCAAATGTTTGGAAAGATTCCAGATTGACTCCCTACTGGTTTGCTTGTCGAGTACCAGTTAATCAAAAGAGTTCTTCTTTCGCCACGCGGCGGGATATCGTCCACGCCGTGGTAACTTTCCTCGCCTACTTTGAACGCGTATCCCGTGTTTGGTTCAAACAAAAACTTCTTCTCGCAAGGTGGGGATACTTCATTTCCTTCGTCGTTGTCTGCGAACATTTCATATTGTTCTTTCGTATACAAACACGTCCCGAAGAGTTTTTTATTGCTTTCCTCTTCCTCTTCTTTTGGAAAATACAACATCAACGTCACGATTTTTTTCGGTGAATCAGGGTGTGGCCCTAAAGTGAACCCGCCAACGTCCACTTGTATCCGAAAATCCTTCGACCGTGTTTTCTTCTCAAGCTCGTCTACCTCTAACTTTTTAAACACCGTCTTCCTCAAACTCTCCGATAACAAAATCTCCTCCGCTTTTGACCACACCTCTACCGTCTTTGTAAAATTCTTAAACGTCTTCTTCATTGCCTCAGGAAGACCGAGTAAACTCCCGACGCGATCGATTTTATATCGTAACTTGTGTTTCGTCAATTTTGCCGGCGCTAAAGCCTCTTTCGGTGGGAAATACTCCGTCATTTCTCGATAGAGTTTTCCAGGGAACACGCGACACAAGTGCACGTAACTCGCAAACGGTTTCGAGCGAACTTGAGTGGTTTCGATCGAGCGGAGCACGAAGTCCTTCGCATCCATCTTTTCGTCGTCGTCGTCGTTATCCTTGTCGTTACATCCAACGAATTCTTTAACCATTCCTGCTCTTCTTCGGGTCGTTTGCATCTTCGACGGCGACGTCGCCTTCGTCTTTGTCGAATAAAATCGAAAGTACAAGAAGAGCACCAAAAGACAGAGCAACAGACGACGAACGTTTTTCCTCGTCTCTCCTTTCTTATTCGAGGAGGATTTTGTCACGAACCGCGTCGTCTCGTTTCGTCTCTTCTTCTTTTCGAGCAAGAGCAAGTGCCGTTGGTGCAGTGTCGACATCTTTCGCGCTTTGGCGGCACTCTTTCTCTCCAATTCGCGCTTTTATTCTTTTTCTCTCTCTTCCTCTCTCTTGAACGCGTGTAACACGCGCACGCGGAGAGGATGAGAGAAGAGGATGACTCCACTCCACGCGCTCGCTCTCTGCGTGCGCGCGCGTGCGCGCGCGTATCTCTTTCTCCGCGTTTCTTTTGGGAAGAAAAGAGAGGAAAACAGAGTGAGACAAAGGAAAATATTCCAACGACGATGTGATGATTTGTGATGAGTTTTGTCGAACCAACAGAAAGAAAAAGTTGCGAACGCGACGACGTATTACTAAAAGAAACAATTATTTGTTCGTGTACGGATTCATCCACGCGTTGAACTTCTGCAGTAACGTCCTTTCCGGCGCTGCCCCATCGTACTCGGATCTCTCCTTCAACACCTCGACGTCGTCGAACGGGTTCACTTTCCCTTGCCCTCGTCTGATTTCCTCTTCGGTAATCTTCTCGGCGTCCGCTCGACGAAACCCGTATTCCAAGTTTCCAAACGCCGGCGCGGCTGCCAACTTCGGGTACATTTGCAACGCCGCACGTTTTAACGGCTCCTCCGCGTTCCATAATTCCTTCCCAATCATCCATTCCTCTTTGACAACCATCGGTCCAACAGGAAACCATTGATTTGGTCCTTTCGCTCTGGCGAACACTTCAAACTTCACGCCTCCATCGGCTTCCAACTCGTCGAATTTGCTCATCATTTCTAAATCTTTCGCGGTTGGTGGAGGCGGAGGCCGTGGCGACCCGGTTTTCGCCTTGCGTTTTCTCGGCTTTTGTGGTTTGTATTCGGATTTCTTGTTCTTCTTGTTCTTCTTGTTCTTCTCGACCGTGTTGTCGTTCAAATCCGGAGCTTGGTTGTTCGCGCATCGCGTCGTCGTCATCGATGACGCCACTTTTTCTCTTTGCCTCCTCGAAAACGAAGACGTCGAGCAAGGTCTCGAGGACGAGGAGGGCACGGTCAAAACGGCGCGCATCATCGCCATCAATGTCGTTCTTCTTCTTCTTCTTCTCTCTTTCTCTTTCTCTCTCTCTCTCTCTCTCTCTCTCCGCGCGTGGTGTGTGCGGCGTCTCTATCTAAAGTCCTTCAAAGCAAAAGTTTCTTTAAAGGGAGGACAGTATATGTTTAGGGTTTTATAAGAGCACAAAAGAGAGGAGACTAAAGTTTTGTATCTAAAGAAGAAGAAGTGCTATACAACGCCATAGAGACGACGACGACGACGACGACGACGACGACACCTTTGCATGATCCGCGCGTTTGGATCGACGCATCGCATCGTCGCCAAGAAGAGCGCCTTACTCGTCTCCCCGAAGGGACGCCTCGTTAGTTTATTTTCTCGTCGTCTGACTCGCGGCGGCGCGTTGAGAGAAGAAGAAGAAGAAGAAGAAGGAGAAAATATGAGTGCGATACCTAAAGGTGGTGAAGAAGAGGAGGAACATAAAGTGACGCCGGAGTTTCCAAAAGGCGAGGAGTATCCGTCGGGAATGGACGACACGCAATCGTCCTTTGCGACTTGGGAGTTTGCTCAAGGGCCGTTTCACGGAAAAAGAGGGTTTTTGGTCACGTCGATGTTTCCCGGGAGCGTGCGTGTGTTTCTTTTCTTTTCGTTCTCTCTTGGAAAAATCGTCGTATTTTTCTAATCAGACCTCTTTACCTAAACAAACTGAATACTGTTCGACGCAGGTTATCCTCGCGGCTAAAGAAAGTGCGAAAGTACTCAACGACACGTACTTCTCCATGAGCTATAATGCACACAGGATTCAAGGCGAGCGACCGTTCAAAGAGGCGGTGCCGATGTACATCGACGGTTGCGATTCGGCGCTCTTCGTCGCTTTAAAACCCGACGATACGGACGCGTCTCCGGCACTTCTCGCGAAAGCCGTCTTGGAAGAAGCCGCGGAGGGTACTTGGGCGAAATTGCAACACTTATGCAGACTCATTCCGGTTGAAAATTGCGCCGATAGTGCAGAATACGAGAAGCTCGCGGACGAAGTCCTTCCTCTCCACTTTCCTAAAACGGAAGTTCCCGATCCCGAGAAACGAAGAACCTTCGAAGTGCGCTTCGAACAACACTGCCCGGCCGGAGGCAAACACGACGAACAACGTTCCAAGAAAATCGTCGAAGCTTTTGCGGCTCGAGTTCCCGAGGAATCTTACAAAGTGGATTTATCCAACCCGCAATCGACGGTATTAGTCGTCGAGTGCGGTAAAACCGTCTTCTGCGGCGTCGTCGACGACTACGAAGGCGGGATGAAAAAGTGCAACGTTCGAGAGTTCAAGAAAGCGGAAAAAGAACGTCACGCCGAGAGAGCGGCGTGAGAGACGACGAAAGAGAGACGAAGAACCGTCGTCGTCGTCGTCGAAAACAGAACAACAACAACAATAACAACAACAACAACAACAACAAAGCCGACACCTTTTGATCGAGGAGAGAGAGACTTTTGTTTGAAGAGACATATACCATACCATACTAAGAATTTAAAGTACCATACCTACGTAAGTAGGTAGGTAGATCCAACGCATTATTTTTTTCTTTTTTTTGTCTCTTTTTTCTTTTTTGTGGATTTTAATCATGTGAGACATCTCGTGTGTTTTGGAGATCTTTTGGGCGTTATCTATCTTCACACTATTTCGCGACTGGAAGCCACCAGCAGCAGAACAGCGCACCACCACCGAAGAAGAAGAAGAAGCGAGCTCGTATCGTCATTGTCACCATGCAAAGTGCGGCGACGTCGTCCGTGCAGCGACAGTTTTCTCCTCAGCGGCGGTTCGCGCACTCTTCTTCGACCACGCGAAGAGGCGGGCGCCAGCATCGACAAAAATCATCATCATCATCATCATCATCATCATCATCATCATCATCGCCTCGAGTTTTGACGACGACGACGACGACGACGAAAGCAGTCGCCAATACCACTCAACTTCCGGCGGAAAACAAAGACGTGAAAGTGCTCGTCGTCGGCGCGACGGGATACATCGGGAAGTTTGTCACAAACGAATTGTGCAGTCAAGGGTACGACGTGACCGCGTACGTTCGTCCGAGATCTGGGATTGGTGGTAAAAATACCGAAGAAGATGCGAAGAAACTGTTCACAAACGCAAAGGTAGAATTTGGAGTGTGCAGTTCCGTGGAAGACGTGGAACAAAACGCGTTTAAAGGAGGGAACGAGAAGTACGACGTGGTCGTGTCGTGCTTGGCGAGCAGAACTGGAGGCGTGAAGGATTCCTGGGACGTGGATTATCAAGCGACGAAGAACGTGTTGGACGTAGCGAGAAAGAACGGCGCGAAGAAGTTTGTGTTGCTTTCGGCGATTTGCGTCCAAAAACCGTTGTTAACGTTTCAAAAGGCTAAGTTAAAATTTGAGGAGGAGTTGGAAAAGTGCGAGGATATTTCGTATTCCATCGTGAGACCGACGGCGTTTTTCAAATCTTTAGCCGGTCAAGTCGAATCGGTGCAAAAAGGCGGCCCGTACGTCATGTTTGGCGACGGCCAGTTGGCGTCGTGTAAACCGATTTCGGAGAGGGATTTGGCGAAATACATGGCGGAGTGCATTCGAGACGTGAATTTGGAGAATAAGGTGTTGCCGATTGGCGGTCCAGGAAAAGCGTTGTCAGCTTTGGAGCAAGGGACGATGTTGTTTGAACTTCTCGAGATGGAACCGAAATTCATCAAGGTGCCGATTGAAGTCATGGACACGGTGATTAAAGTGCTGGACTTCTTCGCCGGTTTTTTCGGGAATATGACAGATGCCGCGGAATTTGGGAAGATTGGGAGATATTATGCCGCGGAGTCGATGTTGGTCATGGACAAGGAGACGGGAGAGTACAAAGCGGACGAGACGCCAAGTTACGGGACGGATACTTTGCGGGACTTTTTCAAAAAAGTCAGTGTAGAAGGATTGGCGGGACAAGAATTGGGCGACCAAGCTGTGTTTAAGTAACGTAAATATAACATCCTGTTTTATTTATTCTCGCTCGTAGTGTTGTCATAAACTAATCATCTACAACCCGTACCGGTACATCTATTTCCTAATAATACTAAAATCTAAACTAATAAATTTTGTCAAGATTCCAAAATTTCTAGCGCCCCTCGAAGTTGCTCGATGGCGGTGCGCGTGTCTTCAAATCCTAGCGCCGATACGGCTGATTTTGCGAGTGCTTGCGCGTTTGTTATTTTCTCGTAATCTGGTCGGTGCGTGCTGTTTCCATTCGTCGCTACTTTCGTTGATGTCACCCCCACCGCCGCCGCACCCATCGTCGCCTTCGAAGGAGGACCTCGTGCACCTACGCCAGGCGGCGGTCCTTTTACCGAAGGAGATTGTATAACTTGAGATGGTGATGGTTTTATTGGTGACGGTGAAGATGGCTGATGTGTTACTGAAGCAGCGTCCTCTTTTTCCTCTTTTTCTTGTAGTTTCTCGTCCTCTCCTACTTCCACTTCCTCTTTACTCTCGCTCATACTCGTCGTCGTCTTCCCGGTCGTCTCTGGAGGATCTTCGCATGGCGCTCCCAACCGTATCGCTTTGCTAATCTCCCCGGCTCTCCACAACGCATATCTTTGCTTCTCTTCAATCTCAGGAGATATCATTGCTTCCCCCTCTTCATCATCATTTGATGTCATCATCATCGATCGCAACACGTCAAACACGTTCGCGCTCACGTAATACAATTTCGCGATTTTCTTCGTCCGTATTTTATACTTTCGATCTTGCGCGTCCGCTTTGGCGAACAGCGTGTACGCGAACTTCTCCACGTGTAACGCGTCCGAGTGGCTGTCTAAACTTTCTTTGAATTCTTCGTTGTTCGCTTTCATTTGCTCTAAACATTCCAACTGTTCCGTAAGCACATCAGTCAACTCCTGCGTTCTTCGGAATTTTTTCGACGCTTCGACGCCGACGTTCACGGAATGCAAGCGACAGTAATACGACGTTTTCGGGTCGATATTGATGAATTCATCCGCGCGGCTAATGAATGGACGGATTTCTTTGATCAGCTGGTGCGATGAACGCTCGTCATCGTCTTCCATTTTATTACGAGTACAAAAGTACTGTGTCTTGTCACTAACGAATTTTGAAGAAAACATTCGTTTCGGTTGCCTTTTCGTGACGTGACTTGTGAGATTACGCGCGCGCGCACATTTTCTTTACTGGTACCACAATCGTCGTAGATATAATAAAATTACATTTTTCTTGCAGCAGCTACTACTATTTCTTCTGCGTCGATTCTAGCGATGCGCTCGATGTCAGCGACGGTGATGGACCCAGCTCGAAGTCTTCGCATGTTTTTCTCTGCCTCTACGCACTTCTTTACGATTGATTTGATGGTACTTTTGTATTGGTCTTTCGTGAGCGTTTTGTCGCGAAACGGTTGGATCAGCAAAGCTTTCGCAGCGTCAGCCGCGGTGGAAGAAACATCGATTGGAGGAGAAGGAGGAAGAGGTATCTGTTCTTCCTCGTTTTTGCGATCGTGGTCGTCTTCTTCTTTAGCGTTCGAAGCATAATTACTGCCTCCAACACCATCACCACCACCACCCAAAGTGTTGCGTAAAAATGAAGGAAGTTCTTCTCTTTTTGCAACCGAGACGCTTTGGGGCATACCTACCGCGTTCTTCTTATCCATCGACTCTCGCAGGCGAATTTTCGGTCGCTTGACGGAATCTGCCGATACATTCTGTGGTTGCAATGACAGCGGTTGTTCGTTTTCCTGTGCACTTCTTCCTAACGCTACTTTCCTATTTTTCCTACCCTTCACCTTCTTCTCTTTCTCTTCTTCTGCTCTTGCCGAGTCCATGAGTTTCCATGCCGTTTCGACGTCAATGTTCGCGTTACTTCTCGCGTTTTCTAAATCATCACTAGCAGTATTAGTATTGCGACTACCACGACGACTTTGCATCAACAATTCCACCTCATCGACGTCGGGAAACTCCTCTTCTTCCTTTATCAGTCGTTCCCACGCATTTCTCAACTCTTGAACGATGGCAATCTGTCGTCTTCTATGGGAATCACCGCTATTAAACGCGATCAATCCACCTCCTCCACCCGTTAACCGCACTTCTCCGTTTCGCATTCTATTCGCATGTCTTCTTTCCCTGACTAATCTGATTTCTCTGTGTGTCGGATCCTCGTTCGCGGCGGATGCCAGAAGCACGTTTTCCCTTAATGCAATTTCGTCGTGCATGTCCTCGTTAGAAGTTGGATTGACCAACGCTTCCAGCATACCCAATCTAGTGTTAGGACTCGCGTTAGATCCCGGGGCTCTCGCCATTCTTGCTGCTCTGGATGTCGAACCATCCCTTCTCGTTCTGGTCGTCGTCGTCGTCGTCGATACGCCCGAAAGTCTCCTCCTATTCGCTTCTCTTTCTTCTCGTTCTCGCTCCCAACTCGCGCAAGACGGACAATGCCATCTCCCTCTCGGCACTCTCTGTAAGCCAACGCAGGACACGTGATATCCTTCATCGCACCCATCGCATAACAACAAATTCCTCTCGTCGTCTCCAGACTGGCACACTGTGCATACGATGTGCTCCGCTGGATCTACGTCATCGTCCTGGTCTTCGTCTTCTTGGTTTCCATTTTGGTTCTTCAAAGGGCAATACAACGGTTTCTCTCTTTGATAGTTGTTGTTGTTGTTCTTATTATTATTGCTCTCCTTCGTCGGCGTGGCATTACTCCCACCGTCGTCGTCGTCGTTATCATCATCATCATTTTCGTCCTCTCCTTTCCTCTCGCCTTCCTTTTCGATCCAGTAAAACCTTCGCTTACACATCGGGCACTTCGTTTCCACTCGAGACCACTCGAAAACGCATTGGAAGCAAAACAAGTGCGAACACGATTCGATGCGTCCGCGTCGATTGGGCACGGATAAACAGA
>Ga0310343_10002192_pt1 | contig 10236 bp, 10 predicted proteins | sample HC15DNA2025_MG_FD_203519 | JGI IMG/M metagenome (GOLD analysis project Ga0310343, IMG submission 203519) | Marine microbial communities from station ALOHA, North Pacific Subtropical Gyre - HC15-DNA-20-25_MG | ecosystem: Environmental > Aquatic > Marine > Oceanic | place: Pacific Ocean: North...
GGCTGAAATAGTAAATTTATATTCATTTCCACTCTCTAACTCATAATCATTTTTTAATAGGAATCTTAATAATGAATCTTCAATTAGGGCTCTTCCTAGAGGGGGAGTAACTGACAAGGATCCGATACCAAATGACCATGTGAAACTCCATTTAAATTGGCTAGCTTCCACAACACCCTTTATTTGTTTTTTTTTGAAAGAATATTCCCTTATGCTTAAATGAGCGATTGTCTGTGGTTTTTGTCTCATTTTATTGAATAATATTATTGTCGTAAGAGTTTAATGAATTGATCAAATGATTTTCTGTTTTAGTATTGATTTGTTCTAATGATTCGATTATATGTTCATAAACTTTCTCCAATATTAGGTTTTCTTCTGATGAGATATTCCCAAGTACATGTGAAATTGTATTAAATTTTCTAGGTTTTTTAATATCAGGAGGAGAACCTATACCAATCCTAATTCTATTGAAATTTTGAGAATGCAATTTTTCAATAATACTTCTAAGTCCATTATGTCCCCCTGAACTTCCTTTTTTTCTAAATCTTATTTTCCCAAGCGGTAGATCTATATCATCAACTAATATAAAAAGTTGATTAATATCAATCTTATACCAATCTAATATTGCTTTTACAGCATCCCCACTGTTATTCATAAAGGTATTAGGCATAAATAATTTAAAAGTTAGGTTATCTATTTTGAATTCTGTATATAGACTTTTAAGCTTATTTTTTAAAGTAAAGTTTGAATGATATTTTTTTGAAAACTTCTCAAGACATATAAATCCGATATTATGCCTGCTATTGATATATTCTTTACCTGGATTCCCTAAGCCCACTATGTAAGTTTCATTTTTATTCATAATGATTAATTATTTCATCGAAAATGATGAAATACATAAGACAAACTTATTAGGCTTTATTTTGCTGCATTGATATTAAATATCAACTTAAAAGACATGAAATTATAGAAAGAATTATGAGAATCTATTTTTAATATATATTTCTAAATGTGAGGTTCGAAAACTCAATTGCCATTCCAATCAACAGAAAAACCTTGTAAAAGTAATGATTGATTATAAATTTGGAGAAGAATTACTAAAAATATTAGTAGGAATAAGCCAATAATAGTCATAACAGGAACTGCTCCCCAACCAGGAACAACTTTACCTTGCCCTGAATTACCAATTGCTTTTAGAAGACTACCTAGAGGTGTTTTTTGACCCATGATGAATTCACTAAATCGTTTATTATTTCGCTATTGTATAAGAACTTATACATATATTGTTTAAAAACTTAGCAAAATTGATGCAAACTTTATCATCCGCTCCAGATCCTGCAATTTCCGTAGCAGTTTCTATTCTGGCAATACTTCTAGCTTTAACTGGCTTCGGACTATGGACAGCTTTTGGTCCAAAGGCAGCTAAACTTACTGACCCTTGGGATGATCATGAAGACTAATTAACAAATTGTTGATTCAAATGTTTTAAAAAGTATTTCAAATTTTTCCAAAAATACAAAAAGTAAACCTTTTCTCATAATTTAAATATAAATTTAATAGGATAAATACTTAAAAGTAAATTTATTGTTCCATGCTTGCACTAAAAATTTCTGTTTACACTATCGTCTTTTTCTTTATAGGGATCTTTCTATTCGGTTTTTTAGCTAGCGATCCAACGAGAACACCCAATAGAAAAGATCTAGAAAGTCCACAAGACTAATTTTTGTTTATTAGTACATTGATTTCAGATAATTCAAGAAATACTATAATCTATTTTTTTTTATTACCTAACTTAATTAAACCTGTTGTTGCTACTGAATTTTTCAAGTTAGAAGATGACAAATCTAATCAAATAAATAAGCTCTCTTGGTCTAAAGATCCAGTTATTCTTAAACCAAAACCTATACGGTTCTTTAAAAACAAAGAAAAAAATGATTTTAGTGAGAATAAAAATCAAGAAAAAGATAATGTAGCAGACATTTCTAAAGAACTTCAGATTGCATATGAAAATAAAAATGATGAACTAGTGATCCAATCTGATAGTCAATCAGAAATTAATAACACACTATATGCCGAGGGTAATGTTTTTGTATCCTATAAGGGTAAATTCCTTAAAGCCGATAATCTTGTTTACGATAAGATCAGAAAAAAGATTAGTGCTAATGGTAATATCTCTTTGATATTAGGAGAGCAAATATTCAAAATTTCCAAACTTGATTACAATTTTATTACCAAAAAAGGCAGCTTATTAGATGTACAAGGATCCATCAATACTTCTAACTTAATTAAAGATTTATATGCTAATTTTAGTATCTCTGATTTAGACAGACTTGAAGATTTACTTGAAATTAACAGAAAAAAAGTACTAAATACGCCTGGTAAAGTCCAGAATTGGATATTTTATACAGATGAAATAAGTATTGATGGAGATAAATGGACAACTCAAAAGGCAGTATTTACTAATGATCTGCTTGATTTAAAACAAGTAAAAATGAGAATTAATAGATTAGAAGCTCTTGCTGGTAAAGATCAATTAAAATTTAAATCCTCATTAAATTATTTTATTTTAGATGAAAAAGTTGCACTGCCTTTTTGGTTTGGGAATAGAACATTTTCGAAGGGAGAAGAAGACTTTAAATTTAGGAGCACTTGGAGTTTAGGCTATGACAAATTAGATAAAGATGGATATTTTATTGGAAGGAAACTCAAACCAATAAACATATCTAATGATTTTGTTCTTGATTTGGAACCACAATTTTTAATTCAACGCTCATTCAAAGGCCATACAAAAAGTTTTATAAAAAAGGGTAATTCAATTACTTCAGAAAGGGTTAAAAGAGATACAAGTTTTGAAGATTATTTCGCTCTAAATTCCCAACTAAATGGGAAAATAGAAAATTGGGAGCTTGGAATAGAAAAAGAACTAAACACATTTGATTTAGAAAGTTTCCCTGATGCAATAAGGATTAGGGGTAATTTAAGTAAAGAAATTGATTTCTTGAATTCCAAGTGGAATAAAAGTTTTTATGGAGTATATAGAGATAGGGTTTGGAATGGTTCGATAGGTGAGGCTGAAATTTATGAAGGGCTTGGATCTAAATTAGAAAAAAGAAATTCTTGGGAAGTCAATGGTATTAATAAGACTGAAGTTTTTTCTCTAGGCATTGCAAATTTAAAAGGAGAAGCTTTAAGTAATAAAGATTTAGTCTCAAGTTTGAAATCAAATTTCTATTATTCTCTAGATCAAGATATCCCTATATTTGGTGAGAAACTTTCAAGTAAGTTAATTGATAATTCTTTTGAATATATTCCTAAACCAATTGATAAAGGTCTTAAATTAAAAACAAAAATTTCATTTCTTTATTCATTATATGAATATGGTAATTATCAAAGCTATTTAGGGTTTGGGGCTGGTCCAGAATTTACTCATGGAGACTTGAAAAAGAAATTTTTTGACTACACAAAAATCAGTTTGTTACCCATTTATAAAATAAAAACTGGAGAAAGTATTTTTAAATTCGATCAAATTTCTGAAAAATTTACTCTAGATATAGACTTTGATCAACAATTGTATGGGCCTTTAATTCTAAATAGTTCTACAAGATTAAATTTAGATTCTGATTCCAAGGATTATGGTGAGTTCATAAATTCTAAAATCTCATTAAATTGGAAAAAGAGATCTTATGAATTCGGCATTTTTTACCAACCTCATAACGAGGCGGGAGGAATTTCTTTTAATTTATTCGGATTTAAATAGCTAAAAATATCAGGCATTAAATTTTATATAAGGCAAATCCTTAAATTTTTTTTCAATAAGAGATTCGTTAGCAAGGAGTGTTGATGTTGCGTCCCATTCTCCAGATAGAAACATATTTTTTGAGCTTTCTTTTATATGAAGATTAAAACTTAACTCTTTTGATTTCGCAAAGGACTTTCTGAGATCAATCTCTAAGAATAAATTTTTAGTAGCGCTATATTTTTGAATACTTTTTATAGAATTTTGAGGAAGTGTAAAACAAGGAATTCCAATAGCTATACAATTACTATAGAAAATGTCAGCAAAACTCTCACCAATTATGGCCTTAATACCCCATCTCAATAGTGCTTGGGGGGCATGCTCTCTGCTTGAACCGCAACCAAAATTACTATTTACAATAAGTATTGAGGCACCTTTATTTTCTTCTAAATCAAAGGGATGCTTACCTCTCAAAGTTTTTCTGTCATCTTCAAAAACAGACTTACCAAGGGAATCAAAATTAACACACTTAAGAAATCGAGCTGGAATTATCCTGTCAGTATCAATATCATCTCCTATTAAAGAAATACATTTTCCCTTTAAATATGAAATTTCCCCTATTGGCGGGTTGAATTCTGAGTTCATTAGTTTATAAATTCTCTTACGTCACTCACTTTGCCATTAATTGCAGCAGCAGCAACCATTGCTGGACTCATGAGCAGTGTTCTCCCGTTAGGAGATCCTTGTCTACCTTTGAAATTTCTGTTACTAGAACTTGCACTAACTTGATTACCTATAAGCTTATCTGAATTCATTGCTAAACACATTGAGCAGCCTGGTTCTCTCCATTCAAATCCAGAATCCTTAAATATCTTATCAAGACCTTCTTTTTTTGCTTCATTGGCAACTTTTTCTGAACCGGGAACTACAAATGCTTTTACATTGTTAGATACTTTTTTGTCTTTTAATACTTTAGCTGCAACTCTTAAATCACTGATTCTCCCGTTTGTGCAACTACCTATAAAACAAACTTCTACTGGAGTATCTTTTATTGATTGTCCTGGCTTGAAACACATATATTCATAAGCCTCTTCTGCAATTAATTTGTCATTTGTGGACAAGCTTTCTAAAAGAGGGATTTTTTGATTAATGCTTATACTTTGCCCAGGCGTAATCCCCCAAGTTATTGTTGGCTCTACTTTCGAAGCATCTAATTTAATCAAGTCATCATAAATTGAATTTTCATCGCTTTTTAATGATTGCCACCATTTAACTGCTTGATCCCAATTCTTATCTTTTGGTGTACATAATCTGTTCTTTAAATAATTAAAAGTTTTTTCATCAGGGTTTATGTAGCCGCATCTTGCACCCCCTTCAATAGACATATTGCATATAGTCATTCTTTCTTCCATTGATAGCGAATTGATCGCAGGTCCTGCGAACTCATATGCAAAACCGACCCCAGCTTTTACACCAAGTTTATTAATAATATGAAGTACTAAATCCTTAGCATAAACCCCATTAGATAGTTGATTTTCACACCAAATTTGCCTAACTTTTAATTTGTTCATGGCTATGGTTTGGGTAGCAAGAACATCTCTTACTTGACTTGTGCCTATTCCAAAAGCAATTGACCCAAAAGCTCCATGTGTTGAAGTATGTGAATCTCCACAAGCGATTGTCATCCCTGGCTGTGTTAGCCCCAATTCTGGAGCTACTACATGTACTATGCCTTGATTACCGCTACCAATATTAAAAAATCTTATTTTATGTTTTAAGCAATTCTCCTCTAATGTGCTAATCATTTGTTCTGCAAGATTATCTTTGAAAGGCCTGCTCTGGTTATCTGTTGGCACAATATGATCAACTGTGGCAACAGTTCTATTAGGAAATTTTATTTTTAAGTTTTTGTCTTTCAACGCACCAAATGCTTGAGGGCTGGTCACTTCATGGATAAGGTGTAGACCAACAAAAATTTGATCTGAGCCACCAGGAAGACTTGCAACTTTGTGTAAATCCCAAACTTTATCAAATAAGGTATCCTGACTCAATTTGTATAAATAAATTAATTACTACTAGATAATAGGATTAATCTGAGACTGTTCAAACACACATTTACACTTAGTGTTTGAATTTCAATTCTGTTACGAGTTGAATTAAATATTTTTTTGATGTTAGTAATATGATTATTAGGTCCTGAAATAGAAATATAAACGAGTCCAACTGGTTTATCTTGACTGCCTCCTTTTGGACCGGCTATTCCACTAATTGCGATTGCCCAATCTGCTCCTAATTTCTCTTTTACATTAAAAGCCATAGTCTCACAAACCTCTTCAGAAACAGCTCCAAATTTTGTAAGCTTTTCTTCTGAAATATTTAATAATGAATTTTTAAGCTCATTACTATAGGAAACTATACTTCCTTGAAAAACTTGAGATGAGCCTGATATTGATGTGATCGACGAAGATAGTAGACCTCCTGTACAGGATTCAGCAAAAACAATAGTTTCATTTCTCTTCGCTAATTCTTTTATTAAAACGCTAGGGAGAGTATCGTCATCTTCTCCAAAAATAAATTTCGAAAACTTTTTTTTTAATTTTTCTTTTACAGGTTTTATTATATTTTTTGCTTCTAGGTCGTTCTTTGCTTTAGCTGTGATTCTGAGTTTAACTTCCCCAAGGTTTGCATATGGAGCAACAGTGGGGTTTTTAAGATTTAGAAGATCATTAATTTTTTCTGTAACGCTAGATTCTCCAATGCCAGAGAATTTAAGAGTATTTGAAAAGAAAGAGTAACTATCAGAAAATTTGTTTTTAATGAATTCAAATGCAGTCTCTTCCCACATCTCTTTCATTTCACTTGGTACTCCAGGGAAAGTAAGAATAGTAAATCCTTTTATGGGTTCCCATATCATTCCTGGGGCAGTGCCCCTAGGGTTATTAATTATTTGGGCATTTTTGGGAAATAAACATTGTTTCCGTAAGCTAGAAGAATTGTCCTGCAGCTTTGAGTTTGAAAGTTTTTGTTTAATTTCATCCCATAAGTGCGGTCTTTCAATAAGAGATTCATCAAAAGACTTTGCTATTGCTTCAGTAGTTAAGTCATCTGGGGTAGGTCCCAATCCGCCCGTTGTAATAAGAAGATTACTTCTTTTCGATATTTCTTGAATTACTTTTATGATTCGATCACAATTATCACCAACAGTTGATTGCCTAAAGTGGCTTAATCCTAATTGAGATAATTGTTCAGAAAGCCATTGAGCATTTGTATTTACAATGTTTCCTAAAAGTAGCTCAGTTCCAATAGAAAGAATTTCAACTCCTTTGGAATTAGAACTCATTTAATTGATGGTTCAAGTTTTCCTTCATAAAGGGGAAAACGATTACATAAGTTTAAAACTCTTTCTTTACAATTACTTTCAATCAGAGAATCACTTGGATTAAGCAATCTATCAGCAATAATTTGGCCTACTTCAGCAAAAGCAATTTCATTAAAGCCTCTTGTAGTTAAAGCAGCAGTCCCTAGCCTTAAACCACTTGTAACAAAAGGAGATTCAGGATCAAATGGAACAGTATTTTTATTTGCAGTGATATTTACTTCGCTTACTAACAAATCTGCAATTTTACCAGTCATATTAATGCTTCTTAAATCCAGTAAAACAATATGATTATCAGTGCCACCACTAACAATATCAATACCTCTACTTATCAAAGTTGAAGCTAGAACTTTTGCATTTTTTATTACTCTCTGGGAATAATTAACGAAATCGGGTTGCAAGGCTTCTCCAAATGCAACTGCTTTAGCGGCAATAACATGTTCAAGGGGCCCACCCTGAGTTCCAGGGAAAACAGATTTATCAAATTTCTTCCCAAATTCTGCATCTTTACATAAGATAAGTCCCCCTCTAGGTCCTCTCAATGTTTTATGCGTAGTTGTAGTAACTACATCACAATATGGTACTGGATTTGGGTGAAGTTTACTTGCTACTAGCCCTGCAATATGTGCAATATCTGCCATTAAGAATGCACCAATTTCATCTGCAATATTTCTGAAGGATTCAAAATCGATTGTTCTTGGATAAGCAGAATATCCACATATAATTAGTTTTGGTTTTGTTTTAAGTGCTATCTCTCTTATCTCATTAAAATCTAGCTCACTAGTTTCTTTATTTACACCATAATGAACTGCATTGAACCATTTACCACTCATATTAACTGGAGATCCATGAGTAAGATGTCCACCATGTGATAAATCCATTCCCATTATCGTGTCGCCTGGTTTGAGAAGACTTAAGAAAACAGCGGCATTTGCCTGTGCCCCACTATGAGGTTGAACATTAGCCCAATTTGCATTGAATAATTTTTTTGCTCTCTGAATAGCTAATTCTTCGATTTCATCAACAAATTCACATCCTCCGTAATATCTTTTTTGAGGTAATCCTTCAGCGTATTTATTTGTGAGGACCGATCCCTGAGCCTGCATAACAGCTATTGATGCAAAATTCTCACTTGCTATCAACTCGAGGTGAGTTTCCTGTCTATTTTTTTCAGATTTAATAAAATTGGATATTACTGGATCACTTTCTTTAAGATTTTGAAGAATATTCATTGAATTTGATAAGTAATACATTCAATATAGACGATATTTTTTAGAAAAATATAAAAATAATATTTCATAATTTTAAACGCGCCTGGAGAGATTCGAACTCCCGACACCCTGATCCGTAGTCAGGTGCTCTAATCCACTGAGCTACAGGCGCATAATTATGTAATATCTCTGTTTCAGGGGCTCTTAGTCAACTAGATTTCGGGTAAAATATCTATTATTAACAATCTCATTATTATTTATATGCCCATAAAGTGGTACGGCAATGGTGATTTAGAAGATCCCACCTATAAACATTTTTCCCGAATAGTAAATTTTGTAATTCACTGCATGATATTTACTGCCGTAGTGAGTGGCACTTGGCTTGTGAAAGAAATTAAATACGAAATTGCTTTTTTTAATACTTTTGCAATTTTCTGGTCAATTCTTTTGGCCTCACATTTATTTTTCGTAATTATAAAAAAACCCAAAGATACTGCAAAACAATCAAATTAAATCAATTTTTCATTTATGGACTCTCAGATACGAATAAGTGATCTAGAAAATATTATTGCAGATAAGGTTTTCATAAAAATAGAAAATTGGAATTTATATCTTGGAGATGCTGGCCTAGCTAGACATCTTGCTATTGAATGTATTAGCAATAAAGATAAAGGTCCATTGGAGTCTGCGAAAATAAGTTTGAAAACAATAAATGTAAAAGTAGGGGACGGAGTTAACAGTATTTCACTTATCAACTTAGTCACTAGTTCACAAATTTTTGAATTACAGGAGATTTTGGAAAGTTTTTTTGATGTCTAAAATCTGTTTTGATAAATTTTAAATTTATTTACATTCAAAAATTTTGTAAGTAGAAAATAAATTATAAAAAAGGTTAAAGATCCAATTATTAAAAATAAAAATTCTCCGAAATTTGAATTAAAGTTATTCGTAGTTTTAATAATAGTCAAACAAAGTTTGCTATCTATAAATGATGCTAATGACATAAGGGTAATTTTTTTCAATAAATCTAAATTAGGCAAATGTATATCTTCGTTGCTTAGATTGAAGGAAAGTAAAATACAAACTATAAGGTTGACTATCACTGAAGATAATATGATCCCTACTACTCCAAAATTATATTGTGAAAGATTCCCAAAATCCTTAATTGGTGCTCCTATCAACAACCAATCAAAAAAAATATTAAATATTATCCCTGCAAATGACAACTTAAAAGGAAATTTTGTTTTTTCTATTGAGTAGTAGGTTCTTACTAATAAATCTCTATAAAGGTAAAAAGGTATACCAATTGCGTAAGTAATTAATATATTTCTTACTTTTAAAGTAGCTGAATAATCAAAAGCACCTCTTTGAAAAACTAACTCTACGATTTGGTTATTGAATGTTAAAAAAAATCCAGTTAAAAAAATAGTTGTCAAGAAACAATACTCTATTCCAAAGATTAAGTTTTTTTGAAACCCTCTTTTGTCTTTATTACTTTTCAACTTAGAAAATTTTGGAAGTAATGGCAAAATTAATGAGTTAGATAGTATGCCTAATGGGGCTTGAATAAGAAAGTTTCCATAAGCCAATCCTGATGCTGCTCCTTGAAAACTAGAAGCAAAAAACATATCAATAAAAACATTGATTTGATTTAGACCTGATGAGATAGATGCAGGTATGATTAATTTGAAAATCCTTTTCTCTTCATCTTTAAAAGATTGGAAGTTTAACTTTAAGTTCAATAAACCTAGTCTATTTATTTCCCTAATTTGAACGACAAACTGAATAAAAGTTCCTGTCAAAGTTGCAAAAGCTAGTAATCCGGTATAAGCGAGGAAGTTTGAAGATGTATTATCTTGGTGTAAAATCCAACCAAATAAAATAAAAAAAATAGTAGTTACGCTAGTTATGGC
>Ga0310343_10002193_pt1 | contig 10236 bp, 7 predicted proteins | sample HC15DNA2025_MG_FD_203519 | JGI IMG/M metagenome (GOLD analysis project Ga0310343, IMG submission 203519) | Marine microbial communities from station ALOHA, North Pacific Subtropical Gyre - HC15-DNA-20-25_MG | ecosystem: Environmental > Aquatic > Marine > Oceanic | place: Pacific Ocean: North...
AAGAAATAAAGCAAGCAATAGAGGGAAATCTTTGCCGTTGTACCGGATTCCAGCAGATAGTTGACTCAGTCAAAGCCGCTTCGGATATCCTTGTCTCGGAGATAGCAGTCAGCGACTCGACCTTGTCTAAGAGTGATCCGCATCCAGGATTCGGTGGAGATTAGTATGTCAGAAAAAGAGGAGGTCCCGAAGGAAATAGTGGGATACAGGCAACAACCCGGAAAACTACCCTTTTCCAGACCTGGCTCTGGAGGAAAAGGAAAATTCTCAGAGCCTAGGGATCAAGAAATGATTCCTGAATCTCAAGGAGGGAAGCTTACTCAGGAGTGGGGGCCACATAGACACGATGAGCTCATCAGCGGCAGAGTGATTGGCAAGTCTACTGCTCTTGTGGATAGTTCTTGGAAGGTAACTGGGCAAGCACATTACGGAGACGATGTCAGGCTCCCTGGAGAGTTGATTGGACGGATTGTTCGTTCACCTCATCACTATGCAAGAGTTCTATCTATTGATTGCACAAGGGCCCTAGAGTTGCCTGGTGTAGTCTCAGTCGCAACTGGCGATGATGCGAAGAATCGTTTCGGAGTTCTACCTGTGACAAAGGATGAGCACGCGATGGCTGTTGAGAAGGTTCGGCATGCGGGCGATCTTGTAGCATGTGTTGCGGCAATTGACGAGGCTACTGCTAGGGAGGCGGAGAGGCTTATCGAAGTGGAGTATGAATTGATTGAGCCGATTCATGACATGAGGAAAGGGCTCGAAGACAGTGGAGAACCAATACATGACAGAGGGGACTACCACATAGGAGAGTCAAACATCCAGAAGAGGGTTTTCCAAGAGTTCGGAGACATAGAAGGGATGATTGAAAATTCTGTTGCTAGCCACAAAAAGAATTGGATTTTCGCTGGAGTTAATCACGCATTCACCGAGCCACACGCAGTAGTGGCACACTGGGACCCAACAGGAAGGCTTACTCTGTATACTCCACAGCAGGTTCCGCACTACGTACACAGAGCACTGGCTGATGTGTTGGAGATTCCAATGCATCAAATCAATGTGCATAGAACCTTTGTCGGAGGGGGTTTCGGGGGGAAGTCGGATCCGTTCCCACACGAAATGTGCGCTGCAATTCTAGCAAGAAAGTCTGGGAAACCTGTTCGTATTACTTTCGATAGGGAGGAGGTTTACTGGGTAAACAGAGGTCGCCACCCCTCGCGGATTGAGATGAACCTACATGCTGATAAAGAAGGAAGAATATGTGGGATAGAGACTGATGCCCTGATAGATGGGGGAGCATTCGCTTCTTTCGGGCATGTGACGACCTACTACAACGGGGTTCTCCACACTGCTCCCTACGAAATTGGTGCTTTCCACTACACTGGTGCCAGGGTTTGGACGAACAAGCCTGCTAGTGGTGCTATGCGCGGTCATGGAGCGGTGAATTCTAGGTGTGCAGTAGAAGTAGGCTTGGATGACTTAGCAGAGAAGCTGAGCGTAGACCCGATATCATTGCGCTTAGCGAATCTCCTTCCCCCACACTCGGCCACAATTACTGGATTCAGAGTAACAAGCATAGGTATGAGAGAGTGTCTTGAGAGGGTCAGAAAAGAAAGTAACTGGGATAAAAAATTCCGCAAGCTCCCTCTTGGTAAGGGAATAGGAATTGGATGTGGTTTCTTCATTTCAGGAAGTGGCCTTCCCATCCACTGGGATCCGAATAAGTTCCCCCATGCAACCGTTCATCTGAAGATCGATATGGATGGCGGAGTCACCATCCACACAGGTGCAGCGGACATAGGTCAGGGTTCTGATACAGTCGTAGCCCAATCTGTAGCAGAGGTACTCGGACTCCCTCTAGATATGATCAGGGTGAAATCAAGAGATTCAGATACTTCTCCGGTTGACTTGGGGTCTTACTCCTCCAGAGTGACCTTCATGAACGCCAACGCGGCTGTTTCGGCTGCCATGAAAATCAGGGATGAATTGCTGGATGCTACAGCTGAAATCACAGGAGCGGAAAGAAGCGGTTTGATTATTGGAGATCGGAGAATCTTCCTAAAAAAAGATCCAGCGGTTGGGGTCTCATACCTCGAAGCTCTTCACAAATCCCAAGAAGACAGGGGTGCCTTGGTTGCCTCAGGGGCGTATAGGACTCCTCCGATGGGGAAGATGCACAAGGGAGCAGCGGCTGGACTGGCACCAGCATACTCATTCTCTGCTTATGTGACAGAAGTTTCTGTCGATGTGGAAACTGGTCAAATCAAAGTAGACAAGGTATGGGCAGCTCATGACTGCGGAAAGGCTCTGAACCCATTAGCTGTAGAGGGGCAGATAATCGGATCCTGCCACATGGGCATGGGCCAAGTTCTATCAGAAGAAATGAGATATGGTAGAAGTGGCAATCTGATGAATCCCGATCTCCTTGACTACAAGATTCCAGGTATTCACGAAATGCCGGAAGTAATTCCCATAATTGTGGAGTCGAACGACCCAGAGGGGCCATTCGGAGCCAAAGAGGCGGGTGAAGGGCCCCTTCTTCCGATTCTGCCGTCTGTTTGTAACGCCGTTTACGATGCAATAGGGATCAGAACTTCCGAGTTACCGATGTCTCCAGAGAAGGTTCACAAAATGATCGAGAAGCGTTGTAAAGAGGAAGGGGTATCGGATCCTAATAATCTCACTAGCCCATCCCTTCAACACTCCTCCCTCCAAGAAGTTCTAGAAAACAGGGCTAGGGACCATTCGATAAGGGACAAGGATAGGAGACTGGATGAGGGCAGATCGGATTATCACAATGGGGCATTATTCGGACTTGATCCCACAATCCCTCCGGACGAAGTTGACCCTAGGTGGTCAGTGAGAGTTACTCCAGAGGAGGAATATCTGGAGTCTCCTAGACTCGCAGGTAGTGCTTGGAAGCATACAGAAAGAAGGCATTCGGAGGGTCGAAAATGAGGATGCCTCCCTTTCGTGTTCTTTCACCGAAGAATTTGGATGAGGCACTGGCGATGTCTAGAGAGCTTTCGGAATCTGGTGAGGAGTTCGACTGGGTTGCTGGAGGAACCGACCTGTTGCCAAATTACAAGTGGCATATCAATGTCAAAGGGCACGTAATTTCGCTTTCTTCTATAGCCGAATTGAGGGAAATCAGTGGGGAGAGTATTGGCGCTATGGTCCGTATCAATGAGTTGGCTGAGCATGTTTCTACCCATCCTGTGTTAGCAAAGGCAGCAGACTCAATTGCGAGTGTGATGATCAGAAGGTCCGGGACAGTTGGCGGGAATATTTGTCTGGATACTCGATGCTACTGGATAAATCAGTCTGAAACATGGAGAGAGTCGATTGACTGGTGTCACAAATGTGATTGTGGCACTGGGGCCGATTGTAGAGTAATTCCGAACCAAAACACATTATGCGTCGCAACCTACCAAGCTGATTTGGCCCCCGTGCTGATGTGCCTGGGAGCCATAATCCACCTAGCATCACCCAAAGGAAAGCGCTCCATGCCACTATGTGATTTCTTCAGGTTAGACGGAATGACCAGGAATGTACTTCTTCCTGGAGAAATGGTTACTCACATCACTCTCCCTGAGGATTCAGCAGATTGGAGCGGAGACTATCAGAAGTTGAGGCAGCGTGAGTCCTGGGACTTCCCTGAAGCAGGGGTTGCCGTTCTCTGGAAAGGAGATGGAGGAGATGGCCCATCAAGCCTGAGAGTAGCGACCACTGGCCTAGAGTCTATTCCCAGCTTGCATTCAGAAGAAGCAGAGAACGCACTGGAAAATTGGAGCGGCCTAGAGACCGTCGAAATTCTCGCAGAGTCAATTAGAAAGGCAGTAAAACCAGTCCAGAACACTTGGTTCTCTCCTTCTTATAGAAGGAAGATGGTCAAGGTCTTAACGAAAAGGGCATGTAGGAAGTTACTGGTGAGTTGATGGATTCAAGAGTTCGTTTTTGGATTATTGGGACTATTTTAGTTGCATCTCTTGTTGCAGCTCCTCCTGCATCGGGACAGGACTTAGAGTCCTGGGAGTTGGGAATAAAATATCCTGGAGAGGACCCCACTAATTCCTTCGTCTTGTCTGATGTTGGTTCGACCAAGGTCGAGTTCTTCATAGAAAATTCAGGACTTACGGAGATAACGGTGCAGTTTGAGTACAATATCCCATTCGGAGGAAGTCATGACGGGCCCGAGGAAGAGTCCATTTCATCCGGATCGAATGAGACATTTGATCTGAGTATAAGCGGAATAGATGTACTATCCCAAGACGCAGAAAAGAAAGAGAAATTTTCAATCACCGCTACTATAACCTCTAGGCAGGGTATTCCTGATCCACTAGCTTCTTCCCAAAACAGAGAGGGAGATCTGGAGATACCCCCAATTTTTGACTTAGTTGTAGATATTTCTGAGCCATTCGGGCCGATGAACGCTGGCTCTGACACGATACTAACCGTGACCGTGAGAAACAACGGAAACACGCAGGATGGAGTCGCCGAAGTGGATGTTAGGGATGATTGCCCCCTCCTGACAACCGATAACGGACTAGATTCCCTTATGACCGGCAATATTGAATCCGGAAGATCCAAGGATGCGGAACTAAAGGTTACTGCATCGGAAAGCCACCCAAAGAGACACTGTGACATCACGGTGTCTGTGACATCGAAGCGGAATGGAGCATCAGGCGCGTCGGAAGACGAAGTCAGGATTACTGTGGAACCCCCTCCAACGGGTGATCAGGGCTCTGGAGGGCAGGTTAACGATGTCAGTGAGGTGGAGGACTCGATAGAGTCCAACCTCCCTGCACCGGGTTTGAGCGTGTTATCCGTTGGATTGCTCGCAGCATTGGCTTATACTAACAGGATTGAACGTTAATTCACTTCCAAAACGGTTAGCGAACTATGCTCAGCAACATATAACCGTGAATTAATTGTCCGGCGGTTGTTGCTTGGGCCTACGGCCCAGCTAAAGGGGAGGTTAAGCCATGGCGATTGACATGGATAGGGAAGCAAGATTCAACAGGAACGTTTTGTATTCACTAGTGATTACGTCAATATTGCTCCTTGTGATGCCAATGTTCTTCGTAGTTGGGAAATCTTCTAATTATTCTGCTTACGATACGGATGGTTTGGGCCAGTTATCCGATATGAGAGATAGCTTCGAGGGAGAGTATGTAGAGAATAGAGACGCTGGTTACTATGTTGCGAATACAATGTCAACACCAATGCTAGTTAATGATTGGAAGGACCCACATCGAACACTACTGACCATCATTGCCCCTGAAAAACCGATCGATCAGACCGAGGCGGACGAAATTTTCAGATTCGTTACTGAGAAAGGCGGCAAGGTCATCGTCGCCGCTGACAATACTCAGGCACATAATTTGGCAATACTATTCGGAGTCAGATACATGGACGCACCTTTGTTGGATGATAAGCAGCATTGGGTTTACACGCGACAGGGCCAACAGGAAGTCGACTGGGGCAATGTTTGGAGCGCATCACCGGTCAATCAGGACATCGGAGATATGTCCCCTGGAGCACTGATGCAAGGATGTACTGCATTCCAAATTCAGAATCCGGACGGTCTGAACGACTGTAGACTTCCTGTAATGTACAGGGGTCCGACAGGAATGATGTTCGAACCCACGGACAGAGATATCCAAGACCCCAGCCACAGGAACATAATGACGCTCGGGACCGCTTCACCCTCTGCATTCATTGACAGGGCCGGAGACGGCGACCCTACCAACCCCGCTAACCCTGCAACTGGTGATCTGAGGCTAATGATGAGGTTCGATTATCCTGGGATCAAGGTTCTGGACAAAGTTACGGACGAGGGAAGAGGGGCTTTCTCAGCCGGTGTAGGAGAGTTGGAAGTAACCGGTAGTATTGTTTTCGTAGCAGATGACGAGGCTTTTTCGAATATGCTTTGGGAATTAGCAGTCGCGAAGGACCAAGGCCTCAGCGAAGACTGTTCCGCAATTGGCGACTACACACGAAATAATTGTTGGACGCAAGAGATACTAAACAACAACGATTGGAATGGGAATGAGAGGTATTTCAGGCTACTCGTCTATGATATGATGGAGTTCGATAACGTAGATCTGAATGCTCCCATCCGGAGCGACCCTTCGAACTTCCAGGTCGTTTTCGACGAGAGCAGGCACGTAACTGGAGTCGTCTCTGAACCATTCGTTCAGACTATGGGGACTGTCGTCCTACTTACCTCGAATCAATTCCTAAAGTGGCTGGTAGTCCTGAATGTTGCCCTTCTCCTCCTGGTTGCTATGATGGTTGTGCCTGAAAAGGAGAACTGGAGGCACGTCTTTGATTTGACAAAATTCAACCAGCGACCGGAGAAACTCGATCCTGCAACCTATCGAGACAGAGTCAGGAAATCGCTGCTAACTAAGGTCAGGATACACCATGATCTTACCAGAGATGAGATGGCGATGACGCCTCCGCCTGAAGTTCAGGCGATGATCGGGGATCCGCGTCTCGTGGAATTGGCTTATAGCCAAAGCCGGACGTACACACCACAAGAGTTGCGCAAGTTGATGCAAGCTATTCGCCGATGGGGAAAAAATAACTAATAAAATGGAGTGAAAAAATGAGTGAAACAGGAACACCAAAAGGGATGCAAGCGCCGAATACTGGAGCACATGACGCAGCTTTAGAGAAGAAAGCACAAGAGGCACGTGGATCGAGCAAGGTCGACGAGGTGTTGGCTGCAACTGGTGCCATGGGACAGGCAATCAGTACTGAGGTACAGAAGGTAATCATAGGAAAGTCACACGTTATTGACAACGTAATGGTAGATATTCTCTCGAATGGAAACCTACTGTTCGAGGATTTTCCAGGATTGGCGAAGACGCTAATGACAAATACATTCGCTGATGCTTTGGGGTGCGACTTCAAGAGAGTCCAATTCACTCCAGATCTGCTTCCAGCGGACATAACTGGGACGAATATTTACGATGCCAAGAAGGGAGAGTTTACCTTCAAGCCAGGTCCTATTTTCTGTAATCTCCTCCTATCTGACGAGATTAACAGGGCGCCTCCAAAGACACAGGCAGCTCTTCTGGAGGCAATGCAGGAGAAGCAGGTCACTATTGGCGTAGTCACACACAAGCTACCCTCCCCTTTCCTAACCATGGCAACCCAGAACCCGGTGGAGCAGGAGGGGACCTACCCTCTACCAGAGGCCCAGCTTGACCGTTTCATGATGAAGATGATGGTCGGATATCCGGACAGAGCAGACGAGAACGAAATCCTACAGAGGAGGATTAACAGAAAGACTGACGAAGTCGATGTAAACAGTATCACCGATCCAAGTATTGTCGTCAAGATGCAGAAATCATGTGAGGAGGTCTACGTAGACAGGTCAGTAAGAGAGTATATGGTGGATATCGTTGCAAGGACGAGGGAAGACCCGAGAGTGCTAGTGGGTTCTTCCCCGAGAGGTTCTCAAGCTCTCCTGAAGACCAGTAGGGCTGTTGCGGCGATGCGAGGAAGGGACTTCGTAACACCGGACGATGTCAAGGCGATTGCGGAGCTGGCAGTGGCTCACAGGATTATCCTGAAGCCAGAGCACCAGATTAAGGGACTCGAGACCGGCGAGGTCATTCGAGATATTCTACATGGAAAGAATGCCGCGAATGTACCAACGGTCTGAATTTTGAGGTGTAAAGGTGGCCTGGAGCCGAAAGTCTGCGATGTTCGCATCTCTTTCGATTGCGATGTACCTGCTGGGACTAGTGCTTCGAAACCAACAGTTGGTAACGGTAGCGGTGGTTCTTCTTTCATTCCTAACTTGGGCCGCTCTCAGGACGGCGCACGGAGATGTCGCCTCCTCGGGTAGGAGGCTTGAGGAAACAGTGCTGGACGAGGGCATCCAACTCCAGAGTATTGTTGCTATGAGGAAGACTTCGACATCCAGAGTTTTCGAGGATGGCGAGATAGACGTCACCCTCAGGATCCAGAATAGGTCTGCAATTGCGAAGGTCTTGGAGGTCAGGGATAGAGTGCCTGAGGTCATGAGAATCAAGAAAGGTGCGAATTACGTACTAATGGAAATAGGACCAAAAAGAGAGACTGAGATTTCCTATACAATAGAGACCCCCCTGAGGGGTTTCTACACCATAGGTCCGGTTTGCATCAGGGTTCAGGATGAGTTGGGCCTCTTTCACAATGAGAAAGAGGTTCAACTGTACGACGATTTCCTTGTTTTCCCGAAGATGGAGGACATCAAAGATGCGATGATCAAGAGTAGGGTTCCCAAGATTTTCACTGGAGCAGTGAATATCAGAAATCCAGGTGAGGGTTCGAACTTCTACAATCTTAGAGAGTACTTGCCTGGCGACCCGATAAGAAAAGTAAACTGGAAAGCGACTGCGAGACAAGATGGCAAGATGATGGTAAACGAATTTGAAAGGGACGCAGTGAGCGACGTCATCATCCTAGTTGACAGTAGGGCGGTGAGTGAAACCGGACCAGTAAGCAGAAACTCTCTGGTTTACAGTACTAGAGCAGCAGCGAGTCTCACCCAGCACTTCCTATCCAGGCGTGACTCAGTAGGTCTCGTGGTTTATGGAGACGAGATTGTTTCCGTGGACAGGGATACGGGGAAGAAGCAATTGTATGTGATACTGACGAAACTTGCTGGCGCTATGGCGAAAGGAAATACGCCCCTCAAGATTGTTACGACCCGAATCATGCCCCACATCCACCGAGGCAGCCCTATCATCATCCTATCGCCGTTGGAGGACGATCCGACAATAGTCGATGCTGTAAGAGACCTCAGGGCTAGGAACTTCGAGGTCACTGTTCTTTCACCTAGCAGTTTGGAATTCGAATTCGACGCGAGGAGAATAGACAGAACAGGCTATGAGGTACTGAAAACTGAAAGGGACATTCTGATGACTGAGCTGCGAGGGCTGGGTGCGTATGTCATGGACTGGGAGCCAGATATGCTACTATTCACAGCCCTGGCCGGTGCAAGAGGATTCTGAGGTGTAATTATGGAAGAAGGCAAGGGCCCAGTAGACACATCTCATCTGTACGAGGGGAAGGTTGTACGCTCATCAGCCCCTAGCAGGAAAAGGGCCGCTGGAACACTTAAGGCGGACAGCGGCATACCCGATGATGCAGTTCCGGATGTCGCTATCCCAAGTTGGATAGATGCTATCTTCGGAGGCCCAATTCTAGCCAACAGAGAGTTCGTATCACCAAACAAAATGGTTCTGAACCTTCAGATGGGGGCAATAGGCTCGCTCTTAGTCCTCGGTTTCCTTACTTTCATGCTCACTCCAGTATCCGGAACTGCATGGTTCGCGATATCAAACATGATCGGATTTGGCTTCCTGGGGCTATGGCTCCATCTACTGATGATTCTTATCGGACTGATATCTGGTTTCTGGGGGGTTTGGCAGAGGGACCAAAGGGCGATACTGCTGTCTTATGTCATGCTAATTCTGGTCACTATCAGGTTCGCTGGAAGCAAGGTCGAGTATGGATTGAGCTTTTTGCCAGAGAATGAAGTGACACAGAAGTTGCTACTGATATTGTACGCAGTCTTCCTAGTCGTATATATCGAGATCTCTAGCGCAGTAATCCGTTTCTCTATGCTCGATACCTCAATAAGAACCGGAGAGGTCTACGTTATGAACGTCAAGAGCATCACGGACAGATACAACAGGGCACTTGGCTACACCCCAGCTGTTGCGGCATTGGTAGCAACGCTGACCCTGTTCATCAATTTCTTCGTGCCGCTTTTCATTGGAATTTTCGACTCAGTTTCTGCAAATCGTCTCGAGGAGAGCGTGGAGCTGACTAGCGTTTACGGCGTCGCATTGGGAACTATCTTGGTATTCATCGTAATAGCAGGGATGTTCGCAATTAACCTCCCTCTCAGGATCCAGCAGTATCTAGAAAGTCAATCCGGCTAGAGGAATCCACCAGCAATTCCCAAATCCGCGACGACCAGCATTGCAACCGCCTCGACAACAGGTGCTGCTCTCGGACCAATAACCGGGTCATGCCTTCCGCCGACCTTCAGGGACTGTTTCTTATTACTCGGGAGATGCAGTGTGAATTGCTCCCTGGGTAGGCTGCTTGGCGGTTTGAAGTGCACCAAAACCCGTAATGGAGCCCCGGTCGATCTGCCACCTAGAGCTCCGTCTGCATCTCCGGTCTTGGCCCCTTCCAATTCGGGAGCAACATCACCTGGCACCCACA
>Ga0310343_10002194_pt1 | contig 10235 bp, 13 predicted proteins | sample HC15DNA2025_MG_FD_203519 | JGI IMG/M metagenome (GOLD analysis project Ga0310343, IMG submission 203519) | Marine microbial communities from station ALOHA, North Pacific Subtropical Gyre - HC15-DNA-20-25_MG | ecosystem: Environmental > Aquatic > Marine > Oceanic | place: Pacific Ocean: North...
AATTCCACATTATGAATTTGTTGGCATATTAGTTTCAGGATTGTACCAATAAAGCGACTGATGAGGATTCTCACAAGTTGCTTCACTTTTATAATAAAATTGTCTAATTGAATATCTTTTCCCATAAGTTAAAGGTGTGACACTATGAGCATTTGTTTCGGTATGATTAAACATAATCGCTGAATTATGAATGGGCTCTTTAGAAAAAGAAACCATTTTCATTTCTTCGTCCCATACCGTAAAATTGCCGCCTTTGCAGTCGCCCAAATAAATCAATAAATTCACCGCTCGATGCATTTTTATTCTATTGTTCCAATTAAAATCTATGTGGGCATTTAATTTATCAGGAGGAACCATCAAAGAAATTCCTTCACCTGTACCAAATGAATCAACAACTAAACCATCTATACCTGATTCTTTTTCAACCCATTCTATAGTTTTTTTCGAATGTAAAATTTTTCGAGTTTTGTTGATAAATTGACCTTCTCCATAATATTCTTTCATATGACTATCATTACGATTAAAATCTTTCCATTCTTTTATTGTACGCAATTCGGATAATAAATCTACGTCAAGATAGTCTTTTAAAAAATTTTCATAATACTTCATAAGAATCTTTAAAAAATTTTTCGTTTCTTCGGCCCCACCATAAACACTCAATAGCCCATTTTTCTAAATCGTCATTGGGGTCTTTCATTATATTTATTTGCTCATCTAAAATGTCATTGTAAACATAATCTTTATCATATTCCCAAGTATAATATTCATACATGAAATCTTTCACCAAATCGTAAAACTCTTTTTTATTTTGAGAAATTACAATTGATGTTGCCTCTTCATATTCCCAATAAATGTTCGATACCGATTCTATCTTTCTACCCCAAGGTTCTTTCTTTTTAAAAACATTTCTAATTAAATTTCTCGTTTGATTGTATTCAACGTTCAAAAAGTTTTTATTATATTTGATATAATTATAAAAATTTTCATAAAAATCTTGCAGATTTTCATTATATCTTGATTTAAATTTTTTAGAAAAAATTCTCAACCAACCTAGAAAATGAAAAGTCATCAAAAACCATTTCCATGTCAGAAGATTTATATATTGTTCCATGGTCATTGAATTATTTGCGACTACCATTTTTTCAGTCTCACTTTGCAACATCTCTTTAGTGTTATCATGATGATAGAATGCAGGACAGGTATCTTTAAATTTTATGTCATATTTTTTTATATATTCTTTATCATTAAATTTCGTATTCGGCAACGCAGATAAAGGATACATTCCTATATAATAAGGATAATTTAAATCATCAATAATGTAATATACATTTTTCTTAAATTGCTCAGGAGTTTCTAATGGAAGACCCATTATCAATTCTATATAAGTTGGAGTATTTCTTTTTTCAAATTTTTCAAATAATGCTTTTAAATTTTTACTATCCAAATTAGACCTCTTTATAGCATCTAATGTTTTTTCATTTATGGATTGCAAAGCGATTGTAATACCCTTCTGCAATTCTTCTTTTTTTAAAATATCCACAATGTCAAAAACTAATTGAGTTTTATTTTTTGCCCAGGTTAAATTTAATGCATTAGGATAACCTCGAAGTTGTTTTAGTTCAATCAATTTTTCGGAAATTTCTTTGTGAATCGGAACCATGCCAAAGTTATTATCTATCACATGAAGATAATCTATTTTATGATTTGATATCCAATCTAATTCTTTAAATATTTTATTCATATCTTGTTTTTTTAATTTTGCAAAATAATCATCACCTATTTCACAAAAAGTACATTTGTAAGGACAACCTCTTGTCGGTTCTATTAGGGCCTCAAAATTATAGTTATGATTTTTTTTATTAATGAGCATATCAAACAAACCATTCAAGTAAGGACTCGGTAATTCGTTTATGTTTGATACTCTTTCCGCCTTGTAGATTTTTTTTAAATCATCATTTAAATCATCTATTAATATTTGTTCAAAAGCATACTCGCCTTCTCCATTTACAATCGCATCAATAAATGGATATTTTTTTAAAAATTTTTTAGCATCATTAGGTGTACCCAAGCCTCCGTATATAATTTTAACATTTTTATTATAATTTTTAATTCTGTTACATAGAGAATTGTTTATATTTTCATTCCAGACAAAATTAGATACTCCTATTATATCAGATTTTTTAATTTTTTCAAATATTAAATCCTCATCTTCGTGAACATAAACCCACTCATAAAGTTCATAATTATTTTTTATGACTTTGTTTGTCAGACAATGACTCCATATGACACCAGTTGAATATGGTAATTTAACTTGATTAGAAAATACAGGAGCTATCTCTAAAAAAGTTATCCTCTTTTTAAATCCAACGTCACGCAATGAAATCCTCCGCCTAATGTTCTTTGATGTCTCATCGACATTGGTATGCTTTCAATACCATATCTCAATAAAGTTTTTATTAATTCATTTTGATTCTCATCAACAATTACCAAATCATCTGTCACACTCAACAAATTCATACCAATCGCATTAGAAGAAATACCTGAAGAATCTGATTGTGAATCGGAAAAATCAGTAAAGAAGATTTTATCCCATTTCTGAAATATTTTTGGATAATTGTCAGAACTGACTCGGTGACCATTAAAAAGAACTAAACCATCTGCCAACGGAACAACCGTACTATCAAAATGTGCGCCAGAATAAGCATCTCGTTCTATATGAACTTTATATTCAGGAAACATACTCTGCAACCATTTCGCTCCTTTTTCATTACCACTATTACTCACTTGATAAAGAAGATTCATCCCAAGTCGTACAACATTAGGAGCATCAAATAAAATCTCTTCATTCATCAAAGTTGGTTTACTTAAATCATCAAAGTTAAAACTCTCTTCCTTATATCTTTGTTTTGGGGCTGAAAACCATTTTGCTCCATCGTCAAATGCTTCATGTAAAATGTCATCATATGACCAAGTCTCAAACACACGACTTCTCATTACACTTGGCACTTCGACAATATTTGCGCCAAGCACTAAAAAAATGTCACGAGGACAATAATTATGCCAACCAGTCGTTTTCCAATATGGCGTAACAATAGGTGCATCATGTTTGATTTGTTTTGGCCTATAAACTTTAACTCCAAGTTTTTTTAATTCATCACTCAAATCTTCTAAATCTTGATTAGACTCATCAACCACCCTGTCACTGTATGAACCTATATATTTTGAAATTTCACGATATGTCAAATTGGCATACATAAAATTTTTCATTGATGGGTCTGGTGGAGGTATGTACGCAAAATCTGCTCGACCGACAATGACCTCTGAAAGAGGTTCCCAATCATTTACTGAGAATATTTTCATCCGAAACTCTTTTAAAAATATAATCTATTTGTTGTTCACTGTCAAAATTGTACACTTCAGAAAAATTGTCAGATATTCGTTTACAATTTTGATAATTGTGTTCTATCTTTTCTTTTATTTTTGAAATTTCATATATCAATTCGGGCAAACTCATTTCTAATATTTTTTTGCTTTCATTTATAAAAGCATTAAGTCTGTTTTTATATTCAAAATTATCAAAAGAATAATCAAACAATTCATCATATAATTCAAAACCATTGTCTACTAAAAATTTATAATATCCTTTACAGGCAAAACCTAAAAAGGGTTTTTTATAATATAAATTTTTAATAGTTTTCTCTGTCAAATGAGATGTCAATACCGTTTGTGTTTCACAAAATAAAGAAATGGCCGATTTCAAAAATTCCTCGGGAACGAGTTCATATAAACAATGAGGTTTAGTAAAATCAATTTTATCAATATATTTATAGTCTAGTTTTGAAGGAGGGTAATAAATGTATTCATCCGAACTAAAATTTTTATAATCATATTTTAAACTACCTATAGAAAAATCACCTGTAGTTTTAAATAAAGAACCTTCTATGTTTAATTCAAAACCATCATCATTAAAAGTATAATCAATTATTCTCTTAGAATTTCTGTGATATACATCATCTATCCAACCCATATTTGAATAAATGAAATTATCATATTCAAAAAGTTCTCTTACCACATGCAATCTACACATTTTTTTAGCGCCCGATAAAAAAATTGCATTGTATTTTATTTCAAAATCATTATGCTCTAGTTCATATTTTTCAAAGAAAAAATATTGATTTAAAAAAAACCATGGATAACAATATAAATTGATTTCAGAATTATATTTTATTTGTTGTCTAATAATATTAAAATTCTCAAAACAATTAATGTCTGAACAAATGATATAAATCTTTTTATCTTTTAATTTTGAAATATGATAAAATATAGATTTATAATTTAAAGAGTGTTGGTCACATTCTATATCACCTAATAGAGGATATAATGAGGATGGTTCATTTAGATTATATAAGCAAAATTCATTCTCACATACAATCTGTTCAAACCAGTTTCCATTTTTTTCATCAGAATATTCTATTTTAAACATGCTCTTTTACAGCATCCAGGAGTAGTTTCAATATCTAACCATTTTTCTGGTTTTATATAATTTCTATAAATTTTTAAAATTTCATCTAATGAATTTTTTGTCAAATCATTCCAGTCTTTGGGTAATGAATTAAGATATTCATCATTAAAAGTTTTATCTAATTGGTGATGGGCATGTATAGTACAACATGGATATATTTTAAAATCCGAAGACATTTCAACTTCATTCCATTTATTATTTCGATATGCTATACAATTGACTACCATTTTATACTTTACAATTTTTTATGCACACTTTTGGACATTCGTCACTACTCCATATATTTTCATTTAAGGATTTGTCAAATTCTTTTATAATATTTTCTAAATTATTTGTTTTCAATGAATTGTCTATGTGGTCTAATGTATTGTCAATGACTTTATCTTTTGTAGAAATATCATTTAAATAGTAAAAACAACAAGGATAAATTTTTAAATTTAAATCTAATTCATATTGATTCCATTTTTTATGCTCATAATCATAGAATCCACATTTTACTCTGTTTCTTTGCATAGAAAATAGTTAGTTTTATTATTATTCAAAATACTTTCTACTTTAGAAATATTTTTTTCATTCAATTTAGAAAAAGGTCTACCATTTACCCTTGCTAATAAGTATATATTATGTTTTTTTGAAAAATTAATTGCATCTTGCAATTGGTGATAGTTGTGTTCAAATATTGTATAATCCCATTTAGTAAATCTAATCTTTGCAGATTCTATCATGTTAGAAAATGCCAGGTCTGTTCTAACTCCTATTCTATATTTTTGATTTATTTCATCTGTCATTCCATCGATACCAAAAATAAAATATAATTTTTTATGTTTATTTAATACCGTTTTTATCCATTTAGAGTTTCTAAGTCCTCCGTTTGTGAATATTTCTATCTTGTCAAAAACACTAGAAGCCAACTGAATAAGAGAATCTATTTCGGGATGCATCAATGGGTCGCCTACCTCACCGCAAAATTTAGCAACTATGTGTCCATAATTATGTTTTTTTAAAAAGTTAATGTTATTAAAAATAAAATCCTCAAAATCATTAACGGAAAGGTGCTTCAAATCACTCATATAATTTGAGCCATTTGTCTGGTATTTATCATTCCAATTTAACAATGATGTTCTAAAGCAACTAGGACATTTTGCGTTACAATGAGAAGTTATTTCAAAATTGAAAAGCAAAAAAGAGGCCATTAATTTGCCAATAAAAATTCTGAAAAATTAGTTTTATTATCATTATATAATTTTTTTGCTATATCAAATCTTTTATTGCTAATTTTAAATTTTGGTCTTTGATTTATTTTAATATAAACTTTAATTTTATATTTTTCTGATAACTCTAAAACTTCAGGTATTTCAAAAAAATTATGCTCAAAGACTAAAAATTGCCAATAAGTCTTATTCGGTCTTGTATTAGCGAAGGTTATCATATTATCTAATGCTCTTTTAGTATTTACTCTTTTACGATATATACCATTAGTATCATCATGTAAGCCATCGATGGAAAAAATCATCTCTAAATTTGTATATGTGTTACCTAAATCTTGATAGAAATTTGTTTTTCTATTACCTCCATTTGTGACCACTAACAATTTATTAAAAATTTTACATCCATAATTTATGAATGATTTTATTTTAGGATGAACCAGAGGGTCTCCTAATTCTCCTTCATATGAAACATTTTTATTGTAAAAATTTTTCAAATTATCTTCTATCACTTTTTTAAACATATCAAAATTCATATGTATCTGGTTTAAATTTTGATGAAGTTTTTGATTTGGGTCGATAAAGGGGTCACCAAAATCAGGATATCTTTTACAAGATGGACATGCCGCATTACAATAACTGGTAATTGAAATATCAAAATCAATCATAGTTATTTCTTACTTCTATAAACTTATCAATCCAATCATTTCGTTTCTCAACAAATACTTGAGGAGCCTCATCAACTACGGCAATAATGATTGCAATGTATGGTATTGATACACCTGTCATTTCTTCCCACATAACAGAGTAGGCCGAACCTTGCATGAAATAATTATCAATCCATTCCCATTTTTTAGGTTTGTTCGATGTTTTAAAATCTATTATATGTTTTTTACCTCTGAACATACCAACGCAATCTACACGGCCAGCAGTTTTTAAATGATGAGAAAATAAAGTTCTTTCTTGAGCATAAACTAATTCTATTTCGTTCAGTATAGGTTGAATAGTTTTGAACATGTCAACATTATCAGGAGTATATCCTTTAAATGTTAATTCATTATTCAGATAATCTTCACAAAGTTTATGAACTTTAGTTCCTCTGCGAGATGCTTGCGTAGATATTTTGTTAGCTTGTTCATTTCCGACTCTTTTTCTCCACGCAATAATAGCATCTTTTTTATACTCGGAGAGAACAGTTGTTACGGAAGGATATTTTTCGCCATTAGGTGTTACGTATAATCGTTTACCATCTACGTTTACTGTATCGAGTTCAATGTCACCTAAAACATTTTCATGTAAAAATTTACTCGATGACATTTATTGAATTCCCATGATGTGTTCGTTTTATTTCTTTTAACTTATCGTTAAAAGCACGGTCTGGTTTCTTTCCGGGTGATAAATTGTCATAAGCAAAACCAGGCATTATTGGTATTCTTGTAAGTTTACCACTACATTTTTGACAAGGATGGTCTATTGGTGCATCTCTATCTTCATATTTAAGGTTTTCCTCAAAAGTGTTTTCACAATCTGAGCATCGATAAACATATGTTGGCATAATTTCCTTTATTCTAAAAAACCATAATTATTTTCATCATTCAAATCAAACATAATTTCGTGAGTATCGTCTATACACATCTTTGTATATCTATATTCTTTTTTAACATCGCAATGAAAAATATCATTAACTTTCATCTGTGTTCGAATAGTATCATACTCTATGAAATTATCATCATAAAAAATAAATTTTATATCTTTTATTTTGCTCCTAGGGGATTCGCAATTTTTTAATGATATTTTTCGTAATGCATTATCAAAAGAATGAGGTATAACTATTAAGTCATCTATGTTAGAGTGTAAAATGGTAACATCATTTTTTTTATAAAAATCAAAATTATTGGTACCGATATACGCTTTTCCTTTCGTTTCGCCAAAATTACCTAAATTATAAAATTCTAAACCTGTTAGCAATCTTTTAAAAACCGTCTCCAAAGAAACACCGTTTGTTGTTTCAAAATTTTGAATGGATAATTTATCTTTTATTTTGTCATAAGTCTTTTGAATTCCACAGAAAAAAACTTCAGTACTCATAGAATCTTCTTCTTCATAATTAAAATGTACAATATCATAATCATTTAATTTTTTTTGGTATTCGTTTATCTGAGTTAAAATGCTCAAAGGAACATCATAATTCATTATATAACCATAATTGATTTTTTGATTTTTTAAGAATGTTATAGATTCATATAATTGTAAATAATGTGCATATGCGTGGTAAAACATTCTTCGTCTTGCCATTCTGTTATCATATGGAACGGCAAGAGTAAAACCATACATTTTAGGTGTAATTAATTCTAAATTGTAAATAGGATTATTTCTATTATAAACAAAATATTCAACTTTGTCTACAATATTTTTAGGCAAGTACAAATGAGAGAATATGAATATCGGTAAATCAAATTTTGACCGAATATCTTCTATCATCAAATTCAATAAAGATATTTTTTTCTCTGTATCACAATGACTCAAAATACAAAATGCTTTATCAGGAAAAGTATCAAAAACACCATCAAATGAGTTGCATGATATAGTTTGCCGATTAGTCATATTTTATTCTAGGAGCTCTAACAACAGATGCATAGTTTTCGTTGTTTCTAATATCAAAAAAAGACTTACTTATTTCATTTAGAAAAACTCTGGCATATCTTAAATTATTAGAGATATGATAAAGATTAAAAGTTCCTCCTAACAATAACATACTTTGATGACCTATTTCTATAAAATTATCATCGAAAAACTTATAACTTAAAAAAACTTGTTCAGAACTATTGTTGTGAACAATCATAACTGAATCGACTGGTTCTATCGTCTTCCTGAAATCTTTACCGACACTATAATTACTCAATACATTATTACTCAATGTAAAAAGATACATGGTTATATTGTTAGACAATATCGTGTTTATCTCCGAAACATCATCTACAGAATCTTTTGAAATTATATCTCCTGAATCACTGAGACCCATAGAACCTGAAGTGGGTGTCGAACCCATATTGTATATATTCTTGTCATTAAAAAAATTAAAATATGTACTTTCATGAGAACCAGAAGTGACCATATCATACTCTTGAAATGACAAAACATTAAATAACGTATCAGTCAAAGAAGAAACCTTGACAGAAAATAATTCAGTATTCATTGTTCTTTCACCCAACCACAAATCACAATCATAATAAATTAAATCTTTATTTTCTTCCTTCATCAATCTGTAATGCTCATCAAAATCATTCAACTTATCTAATCTCAAATCATAATTAAAAACATGTGCATATTCTATTCGTTGAGATTTTAAATATTGTAATCCGTCATACTTATTCAAATGATGTGAATAATTATATTGCATGTAAGGTCTATAAACACGTAAATCCCAATCGTCATCTTGCGGAAATGCGAAAACAGTGACCAATCTATTCATGGTCGTATCTGTAATGCAATCTTTATTTATGGAAGGATTGTTTTCAGAATAGACAAAAGAATCAATTAATGAAAATATTTCTTCATCAATCGGTAAATGAGAGGTTAAAACAATAAAAGAATTTTCATAATTTTCTCTTATATGTTTTAATATTTTTATGAAATGTTTTTTCTTATCTTCTGAATTTACATAAGATGTAAGTAAAAATGCTCTATCAGGAAACTGTTTTATTTCACCAAATTGATTGGATATTGTTTGGCGGTCCATTTCATTCTACCAATGTAACTTTCTTATCATATTTAAATAAAGCTTGAACTTTATACTCATGCCAATCAAGTCTTCTTTTTTCTTTTTGATTTTTTCTTAGTAGTTTCTTCATTCTCTTTAGTAACAAACCGTCCTTGAGCATTTCTAACAGGTTTGGGTTTGGGTTGCCGAACAAACTCCGGATATGCGAGGTGACAGACCTCATGAGTTATATTCTTATATTTTTTATGTAAAGTTCTATCTTTCATGTGTGTTAAATCATCGGCCTCGTCTGCATGAAGTGAATTTAGCATTTCAATCCACAAGGTCTCTCTTTTTAAATCTGAAAGGTTAGGATTACCTCCTTCAATAAAAAGATATAATCTGCGAACCTCATAATTTAATGATGCATCGTCAAAAGTAGGTGGTTTATCATCACCTTCTAAAAAATTTGGTCTACCATCTGGCAAAAGAAATTTTATATCAGTATCAAAATTAAGACGAATCAATTCTTGTACGGCTCTTGTACCATTTTCTCTAAGAAATTGAGCTCTCATATTTTTATCTTCAATATTATTCGCTATGGTGAATATTTCAGATGTCATTTTAGATGGCATTTTTATCTCCTAAAACTCATTTATATGTTCCATTAAATTTTTTAACTTATGTTTTACAAAATAATTAAATAGTTTTGCTCTTCCTACTGGTTCTATCGATTCAAACGTATTTACGATATTATCATATAACCAATCAGGCATTTTCTCTAAATCAATCAACATTTCATTTCTAC
>Ga0310343_10002195_pt1 | contig 10232 bp, 7 predicted proteins | sample HC15DNA2025_MG_FD_203519 | JGI IMG/M metagenome (GOLD analysis project Ga0310343, IMG submission 203519) | Marine microbial communities from station ALOHA, North Pacific Subtropical Gyre - HC15-DNA-20-25_MG | ecosystem: Environmental > Aquatic > Marine > Oceanic | place: Pacific Ocean: North...
TTCTTCGAGTTCGTCCTTACTCATCTTCAAACGTTCCTCTAAAGTGCTTCCGTTGTCAAACGTTCCGTACTTTGCAAGAACAAAGCGCTGTGTCTCATGTATCATATCACGTCCAACCTTTGTCGTCAGCATCGCAAGAGGCAGGTGGGGAAGTGGAGATGCGTCCCCAGCCCCCAAGAAGCCATAAATAGAATTCATCATAAGTTTGATGGCTAATTGCGTTCCATCGTGGACAGACTTCTCGAAGGGTGTAGTTGCCTTTTTCATACGTTTTTTGGCACTGTCTCTCTCCGACCAAAGGCGCTCCATGACGTCTGGAATGAGTGGCGAACAACCCAATTCCGCGCCATTTGTTACGATAACAAAGTTGTATTGTTTTCGTGTTTTTTCGTCAGCCCAGCAAAATCGTTTGTATTCCACCCCAGGAAGACCCAGATATTGCTCGTCTTCTACAAATGTATGAGGGTCCAACTGTTGCGATATGATGATGCTCGGATAGAGCGATTTGAAATCTAACGTCGCAACTGGATCCGTATACAACCCAGCAAGCGCGTCAAGCACCGTCGCACCTGCATATTTTCCATCAAGCTGGTTGAACATGCGATGTTTGTCCGATACTACCAAATTTCTTCGATGAACCTCGTCTGCAATTAGTGAGTAGGTTTTGATATTAGCGCCTCTGATGAGCAGATAATCGATTGGCACCATCGCAATGTTAGCAAACATCATGCTCTTAACATAATCCTGTAGCTTTTTCGCAATCTCATCTGGTAGAGCAGCATCCTTGATACAATATCCGATGATCTCGGCAAGCTCAACGTCAGTGCCGGCCGATTTGCGATGAATTTCTGATGGTGGCTCGTCTCTCTTCTGATCTCCAATGATTTCGGATGCCACGAAGTTGAGGGAGTACGAGTCCATCTTCATGTTTCTGCGCACAACAACCAGCTCATCCATTTGAAACACACCGGTTATGTCAAAGTACTGGAACTCATTGTTCCCAGCACCCGCGGTTGAAAGGTTCTTCTTCTGCAGTTTGGTTTTCCATACTTCGTACTTACCGACATCTTCAAGACGTAGATTGTAGTATGTGCATCGATGAAATATATACTTCATATCAAAGTTCAGCGTATTCCAACCGGTGATAATGTCCGGTTGTCGTTGCCGAAAGTAGTCCAAAAAGCGAACAAGCATTTCTTTCTCAGTGTCCGCCTGGTATGATGCAGCTGTGTTGAGACACAACCCCTCCTCTTCACATATGTTTCCAATAGTTTCCGTATGGGCTTTTCGATAGGAGAAATACACATGTTCCAGTCCATCAGACATTGTTCCATCTTGATTCGCACGCTCTCCAAGACATCTGTATCTCAAGCATATCGTTGATATTTTGTGGTTGTGAACCGTACCATCTGGAAACGGATAAGTTCCGTCGCCGTTCGGTGGACAGAATGCTTCGATATCTATGCTCATGACGGAGAATGGCGCGATTTCACTGCTCTGTAGCGGTTCCATGTGAGAAGTAAGGCACATGTAGTCGTGATCACACGCTGAAATGTTATATCCAAACGGAGGTTTCTCCTCATCGATGGCGATGCAATCTTTGATGTTGATCCAGCCGCATGGCTTGATCGAAGTTCGATGAAAGAAAGAACTAATCACGTCAAGTCGTGTGTCAAACGTCTCGAAGTCTTTCAATTCGTTCACCATTGCTCTCATCACATTTCTGTTTGCCGCAGTGATCTTTAGGAGTCTGTCCTCCCTTCCATTGGTGAACCCCTGGTAGATTCGCTTTTGAACCTCTTCGACACCTTCAACCCACCACGTATCGTATGTTTTCTTGTAAGATCCGAATCCAGTCGATGCATTGATTATGGCAGTACGAAACCTGTCTTCTGAGATTCTGCAGTAGAAAACAGGCCGGTGGTCTAGCACGGCGACCCGCACGGACTCGCCGGTAGCAGTTCTTCCACACACGTGAATTATCTGTGTGCATTGCCGATAGAGCTTCTTTTCAGTTGCCTCTGTTCCCCGAAAATGTGATGGTAATTTTGCAGGGTTTTTATCTTGCAATTCCCAGGTCAGAGCTTGAAAGGTGACGATTGACATTCTGTCTTAAGCGCTCCTCGGCAGTATTCTTTAAGTACACAGATCGCGATTTAAATGCAACATCAGCTCCTCAATGTATGAGATTTATTTCTGTAAATGTCGGCGTACATAGTGAGGCTTGTGAACAGTCGGAGGGGTAGGGATCAGAATCGAATTAGAAAGAGCGTTTTCAAGAGCATTTCTTTTGTCGTTCAATTGTTTCAAAAGAGATTCACATTTACTTATGAAACTTTTTGCTTCTGATATATCTTTCACAAGTTGTTGTATTTGATTGTTCGTATCTACAAGTTCCAGCGCATTTCGTGACATGATTTTTTGTATTTCTTCTTTTGCATTATTGATCTTATTGATTTTACATTGATCATGTGCATTCAATTTTATAGTCGCATTGAGTGTGACGAAAAGATCAACTACATTTGTCCATGCAGCTATGTTTTTCGGGATTGTACAGTTTGCATGAAACGCTGGTGCTATATCGTAAGTCGAAATGAAGTTAAGTTTGCGAATTTTCAGTTGATATTTCATAAATTCAGTCTTTAACAAATTAGTAATTGAAGGGCGCTGACGAGGATAAATACATATCATCTTTTTCAATACGGTTTTCAGATCTGATGAATACTTTTCGTTCACTAGAGGCAACTTCGCATCAAAAATATTTCTTCTCAATTCATATATATTAGATGCATTGAATGCTGGCTTCAAAGTCATCATTTCATATAAAACACAACCCAATGCCCAAATATCAACTTTAGCGTCGTACCTTTCTCTTTTATAAATTTCAGGACACATATATAAAGGAGTGCCTATTTGAGTTTGACCGTACATCATGAAGCTTCTCATTATTTTAACGATTCCAAAGTCTCCCAATTTGACATTGTCATTTGAATCAATGAATATATTTGCAGGTTTCAAGTCTCTATGAATAATATGCAGAGTGTGTAAGTATGACAATGCAATGCACGTCTGTAAAAAATATGTGATGATCAAAGGTTCTTCCATCTTTGTTCCGTTATTGCGGTGACGTTTGATTACTTGAGATAAGTCTCCTTGCGACGCATACTCTGTTATCAAATACAAATGATTATTTTCCACAAATGCTGTTTTGAAAGAAACAATGAATAAACATCTGTGACATGATAAAATCCTCAATTCATTTATTAAGTTTTGCTTGTCATAATTGTTCAAACTACACAAAGGAATCTTTTTCATCGCATACACGCTTCCTGCTCTGTCTATCATGCTGCACAAAAAAACACTTCCGAAAGAGCCCTTCCCCACACAATGAGAAACTTTGTATGAACACAAAGGCATTTATATACAAAAATTATTATATATGAAGTGAATATTTTTTTAATCGTGAAGTGCACAGTGATGGTGCTTGCTTGTGCAGTAGGCCTATTCTCACGAACTCCGCTGATATTTCTTTGTTGATTAGCGCTACAAACTGGAACACAATCAATATTGCTAGAAGATACCCCCGTATTTTCCTCGGAGTCTTCTTTCAATACAGATCGCGACAACTTAAAGCCAACACCAGCTCCTCAATCTGCAACATGATCGTTTCGCCACGTGAAGCGTTCGTTGTATCATCCGAAAACAGTGTATCGGACGATGACACAGGCTCGAATCATTCATCACCTTCGACTACAGGGGCTGCTGTCGACAACAAACAAAACAGAGAATTTCTCATAATATCGTTCAATACAAATTTTTACGATTCCATGGGCCATTATGCAAGACCGTTGATCAATAACAAAGCTACAAAAACACTATTCAAAACGAGAACATCAGACCCAGTAGCGGCTTTATGGGTGGATTCGTGGAATACTACTGTGAGTCAGTTATCGCCAGTGTCACAAAAGATGTTCAAGGCCTCTCGTCACTGGCCAGATAGAGGATTTGGTGGTCCTCGCGCCGTCAAGCAACTATTCGAAGTTCTTGTTTTGAAGACATACATTCCCAAAATATGCAACATCAAACTTGAAGAGTTTCGAACGCTGTACGAAGAGATCAAGCGGAAGTTATCTGAGCTATACCTAAAATCAACTATTGATTCACACGAAGAGGAAACACAGTGTGTTCAGCAATTGAAGGACCTGAAAATGCAATACAAAGAATTACAAGAACACGTTGATTTAAAAACTTCGAGAATCATTGATGATTTCAAAAGAATCACCATCGATGGCAACACCATAAAGAAAAAGGAGCACCAAGATCTCCTTCAATCTTTCATCGATGATCCTACGATTCAAAGTTACGAAAATGCATTGCAGCTATTTATACCTAAGTGGAAATCATACCTCGATGAGCAAACCGCTGAGTTCGAAAGTGTCAAATCAGGCTACGAAAAATCCGGAGTCATGCCTCCAGAAGTGCATCAGTCGAAAAGACAGAAAACTAGCGATATAAGAAACACAAGTGACAGTGAAAAGGCTGCAATCAAACGTCAATGTGATCACAGATGCCGTGGGCTTCCAGAAGGGCTACTTGTTACTTGCAATAATCCGGGGGTCCTGCAAGACTGGGAACTTGAAGTGGATCACTCGATCCCATTGAAATTGCTCTGCAGCGATGAGGACTACGGGAACAAGAAGTGTTTGTGCGGTCGCTGTCACAATTTCAAAACAAAGTTCATTGATCCATTATTGACTAAGAATAGTGAAAATGCGGAATTGCTTTCAATGTATAAAGTTCATAATTCACTTCCTGATTGGGCTACAAATGAGATAAATCTTTCCTTGAGGGTCACGACACAGGAAGACATCATTGTGCAGAGCATTCCTGAACAAGTGCATACTACTTCCCATGAGGTGGCGGACGGACACTCTACTACACTGTGAACAACCAACAAGCAAGAGTTGCGCCTTTGCACATGGGAGAACCAAACGCGGGCGAGTTCACGCTCGTTGGCGTTCCTGCCGACCAACTTCTCAACCGGTACACGCGACAACGCGGCACCGACATCAGGGTGCTCTCGAACGACTTGCTTACCATGGTGCTGTTCGCTGTCGGCGACATCAAGATCTCGGGCGACGTGCGTGCGCCAAGTTTGAGGGCGTCAAGTTTGAGGGCGCAGTCGCTCCTGCTAGAGACCGCCCACACTCGCCAATGTAAGATGGTTAGCGCATGCAATCGAAGCCAAGGCGCACTCCGCGACACGCTCGCGTGCCGCCAAGTCTGTTCGAGGTGGCGGGCACTGTCTGCACGGCCAGTCGTGGCCGCAGCGCTGTGGGACTGTCGGGAAGCCTTCCCACTCAGATTGTTGGCAGAATACATTGAATACCTTGCCAAAAAGTTGAAGCAGCAGTTTGAAGAGCATGCTGAACACGTTGGCGGGTCAAGAGATGCCACTTTTTTGGTCGCGCTCTTTGAGACTGGCCTCGCTGGTGGACTGCGTGCTGCACCCGCCGATGTTGCATGTATGCGGGCGGTTGCTCTCTATTTCGACTACCTCTTTGAAAAGGGGCTCTCAAGGCCAGGCCTGATCGTTTGCACACCCTCGCAGATGAGCATGTGGTGCCGTGCGTTGCAGGGTGATCACCCGGATGGACGTCGTCTGCGCTGTGCACCAACTTACTACGCCGGTGACGAAGAAAGCCGGATGTCGCTTCTCCGGGCATCTCCACGCTGCACCATCTTCATTGCCGCATTCTCCACTATTACCCAAGAGCAGATGTGGGCGGAGGCAAGCGACATCGAGGAGTTTGGTAGCGACAGCGAGTCCGAGGAACAAACCGAGAACCCGAACGTCATCAAGAGATCTTGCGCATACGTTGTGGATTCAAGGGTGGCACCAACCGGGATTCTCCTAGGTCGCAACCTTCATGAGGCCGTTAACGCCGCCACCTCTACCTCTTGTGTGCAACTGAGGCCCTTGTCCTCGACGACTTCGTTCAGCGACGGGGTCGATGAAGTGCGCTCTCTGTTACAGAGACAGAAACTAATGGTGGGATATGATGAAAGTACTCCGGTCGAGGGTTATTGGCTTGAGGCAGCTGACCGCTTCAGCTTTGGTGATCAGGAAATTGCGCGTTGGGGTGTTGAAGACTATGCCGGACAGCTGCTCAAGAAATTGGCAGACGTGTTCTTTCGCATCGCGCAGGGATGACCCTGCAACTGGGGAAGTGGAGGTCGCGGGGAGCGTCGACCGTCGAATAAGTGTCAGACATCGCTCTCAGTCGGTGTTCTCGGGGCGTGGTAACTAGTTAGTATACGATACAGTACGACTCCGTGGCAAGTGGGGCCTGCATGCTTGTGTGTCGTGTCTTCCGGTCGTCCGAGACTCTAAGATCGTGACATGTCCACCTCGTCGCCTGTCTTATAGGTGTTGTTTCTGACAAATTTTTGTAGAAACGGACTGTAAGTGCATAAGGTCCTTTTTTCCATTGTCATATTTAACAGAACAAAACGCGGGCACAATAAACGTCAAATTATGCATACATACATAAATGGACGAAGTGAAGATAATCGTTATTCGCTTTGTATTTTCTGTACTGACATTCTTGATGATTTCGTACTTAAGTTCAAACGGAAGTCTGGCTGATCTGACTGACGATTTGCTTGCAACACCAGACGAAAGAGAACAACGTAAAGAAGCACAATTGACCATGGACCGTGCTAAAAGATTGTTCCCACAACTAAATCAGGAGGAACTGACAACACATGAAACAATCGTTACATCGTCATTAGTGTTGCCGAGGGCCGGTTCCGGTATGGACCAAGTAGGGGGGCACGATAAAATCAAACGAGAACTGATGCTTCACGTGGTAGTCCCATTAAAAAATGCTAAAACGTTCTTCAATAACAAAGCGCTGCGCCCCCCTACCGGGATTCTCCTGTCGGGACCATCTGGTACAGGCAAGACAATGCTTGCAACTGCATTGGCTCATGAAAGCAACGTACCATTTATGAGCATAAAGCCAAGCATGATCGAACAAAAATATTACGGAGAATCCGAGAAAATCGTGAGAGCTATTTTCAGTCTCGCCAAAAAGATTGCTCCATGCATCATATTTATCGATGAAATCGATGGAATCCTTAAGAATCGCTCGGCAGAGTTCGATCAAAATGCAAACTACTCCATAAAAACACAAATGTTGCAAGAAATGGATGCACTCGAAAAGGAAAACAGTTATGTGATAGTGATAGGGGCGACAAACTGTCCTACAAAATTAGACAAAGCGTTGTATAGAAGACTACCAAGGACTTACACCGTTGATGTTCCAGATGAGGGGGCTAGACAACAAATATTGACAAATTTGTTAAGCGACGAGCCGTGCAAAGAGCTCACAGACTCACTCATTCACGATACGGAGGGGTTCAGTGGATCTGACTTGAAAGACATGTACAAACTCGCGTCTTCGCTCAGAAACGAGGCGTTCTCGGGCAGATTCTTGCAAAGTAGTGTCCCACAACACGTCAAGCCGCCGCCGCTCACCGACGAACACTGGCAAGAAGCACTTGAGCGGATGTATGACGCTAGAGCTATTCGTTAATTCTCACTGCTGACAATCATATATACAATAGACACCGTTGCTGAATGCTTCTGCGCTGCCATGCGTGAAAATCTACACTTTGGATTCGTGGACGAAATTCATATCGTCATCATGGAAGATCACAACAGCAACGGAAACAATGTCAATGGTTTTTTTAGAAGACTCACACGCGCCCAATTGTTGTCGTCTAGTCATTTAAAAGATAAACATATGCATACTTCATATGTACTTGAAAAAGAACGGTATGGAAATTCAAACTCTTACGTTGGCAGGGGGAGGTACAAGTGTTTTTTCTATGTATATGGGACTTTTGAAAGATATTGATCTTGATGCTCTACCATTCGATCTTGTTCTTTGCTCGGCGGGTGCGTTATGGTTCGGCGAAGTCCTGTGTCGCAAATTGCAAACCGATGCTGAAAGCGACGAAAGAATGAACAGTGTTAAAAAAAAGCAAAAAGATCTTATCAACACTGATCTAGTTTCCCTTTTAGAGTCAGAGCACGAAACTGTATTTTGTGCAAATGACATAGATCACATCAGGAAATTGTACTCGTGCCTAGACAATATAAGAGTGAAAGATTTGAGGACGCTTTGTAATGAACGCTTTATAAGATTTGCAGTAAGTGAAATGAACGCAGATACTACATTGTATGAACCGATAATTGTTGACGAAACAAATTCTGAAGATGCGTTGGTATTTGATGTCATTCTGGCATCATGCTCACTACCACTCATTTTCCCAGTCGTTTCACTGACTGTGAATGGTGAAGAAAAACAGTGCTCAGATGGTGGTATGAGTGATTATGCGAGATTGCTTGGTGACAAACACACGGTCGTGAGACCAAGGACATTCTTTGGGAACAATTTGTACAATACCTTCAAAACTAATATTCCAATCATAGATAACTTACTGAAACTTGTTGCCTCTGTAGCATTACGCGGCTTGTACAAAACGTGGACAGGACACACAGTGTTTCATGATTGCGTTTCCGATATTGAGACTTCAATGTGGGATGAAGATCTCTATAAAACAGGCGTCAAAGTCTTTGAAGACAATTTTACTTTTGAGAAAACAGACTAAATATTCAGAACAATTGAAGCGTGGTCAGGTGACTGGTATTGCCATCGGTATCTGCGTTTGGTATGGGTGCGTTTGGTATAGGGGCGTTTGGTTTGGGGACAGATACTGTCGGCGCACGGACGAGTTAACCTGTTGTACACGCTGATAGTGCAGTTTATAGGCAATGACACCGACAACAATTAAAAGAAAACCGATTCCCACAATCAAGGCGATGGGTGAATCATATGGATTTGGTGGAGGCGAGGGCGGAAGAGGTGGAGGTGGAGGTGGAGGTGGAGGCGTGAATACCGCATCGTAGTTTGGTCTTTCACGATCCGGCCTGTAACCATCTGTGTATTCACTACTGTCTATATAAGTTTTACAGGTTGGATCAGTATGTCCCTCGCTTTGACAATACGTTCTCACGTTTGTGTATCCAAAAAAACATGCACGTCTATTTATGTTCCTCAACATTGAACAATCTCGACCTGTGAATGAGTGAGAAGAATGAGAAGCCGAAGTGTGAGTGTTAAAAGAACCTCCCTGCGTCCCCTGGGTTGATGTGTGAGAGGAAACTCCCAACTCACCTTCCTGGGTTGATGTGTGAGAGGAAACTCCCAACTCATCTTCATAACGCTGCCTACGACTCTCAATGGTATGGGTCTCATCTCCACGCATGCTATCGAGGCGACGTTGATGATGTCGTATTACTATATGGCTGACACCAGCTGCTTTCGCTTCTGTAATCGCAACACTCAAGTCCTCTTCAGTCGTAGCTGATGCCATTGCGTTTCTCTTGACTCTGCGGTCGGATGCATTGGTAGTTCGAAGAAGACTTCCACTAGAGGTCCATCCGTCCCGGTCGAACATGGATTGTTGTGCATCAGGTTGAGACTCGCATCCGAATGCAGAAGGGTTTGCTTCACAGTATTCCTCTTCTGTTATTCCCTGCTTGCATGCATGACAGCGTGCAGTACTAGCACCACAACATTCGACTGCTTCTAGTGGTGTGTAATTGGTTGAAAAGTCGTCTTGTACTGATTCGAATGATCCAAACAAGAAAGACATTACTTACTTAGTAACAACATTTTTAAATCGTAAGTTAATTGATCTTTTTCACCTTCGCTAAGGGAGGAAAAGTAAGGAAGTCGAAGTGATGAGTACTGAAAGAGTAGCAAAGATAGAATTATGAACCACGTACCGATTACCAACAGTATGAGTTGATCATCAGTATGGTCTAAAAGAATTGAAGAAGAGAACAATACTATACCTAATACACACGAAAGAACAACGGGCTGTATCATTTATTATACTGTCAACATAAAAATTCTTATATCGTAATAAGATGACACTTGAATCGGTGGAAAAGCTCGGTCCAAAATTTAAGATGCTTTTGAAGCAAATGAAAAAACATGGTTTGAGTGATTCTGAAATCGTGCGTAAAGTAGGTGAAATCATGATGAAAAGAAGTAACAGTTCGTCACCATCTTCGATTGCTGTAAAACGTTACGTCCTTGCAAAACTTGCTGAAACTAAGGGGGTAAAAATAAGAAAGACACCTGAAATGAATA